>Ga0209369_1000282_pt1 | contig 95338 bp, 73 predicted proteins | sample EBPBio142010_DNA_FD_185865 | JGI IMG/M metagenome (GOLD analysis project Ga0209369, IMG submission 185865) | Wastewater treatment Type I Accumulibacter community from EBPR Bioreactor in Madison, WI, USA - Reactor 1_10/4/2010_ DNA (SPAdes)... | ecosystem: Engineered > Bioreactor > EBPR >...
CAAAGGGATGTAAGTTCCACACGAGATGTCCATACGCAAAAGACATCTGTAAGGAAATGATTCCTCCTAACAAAGAAGTGGCACCGAGACATCATGTAGCATGCCATTTCGCTGGTGAAATTTAAGCGTAATGTAGAAAGGAAAGACGATGTTTAAGAGATTTAAAGAGACTTTGGTAAAAAAGGAAATTGATAAGGACAAACGAGATGTTGAATTTGAAAAAGGCGATTTTTTAGCACTGTCAATTGCTGCCGCAATGACGATGTTTCCAGTTCTAATCGGTATTTTTGCACTCTTTGGTCTCATTGCATGGCTGATGTTCTAACGCATTAACACCAGAAGAATGATAAAAAACGAGCGGTTGCAAGACAGAATGTCGAGCACCGCTCTTTTTGAATCAAGTGGAGATTAATCCAATTTTAAGACTATATAAAAAGATTTTGATGTATAATTAAAATAAAAAAAACACCTTAAGCTTTCGCTGAAAGTGTTCTTTTAACTGGAGCCGACGATCAGAATCGAACTGACGACCTACACCTTACCATGGTGTTGCTCTACCGACTGAGCTACGACGGCACATCCTAAATCATTATAAGTGAAAACTCAGGAAATTTCAAGCCCATAAATTCAAAATAGACGATTTATTAATACATACACCCTACACAACAATCAAAAGATGGGGGATCCCTCGGAGGCGACGATGACTAAGAAGAAAAAGCAAAAAACCAGCTGGATCAAACGCTGGACAACCTACTTCACATTAGCAACGCTTTTGTTTTTAGCGCTATTTGCATGGAGCGAATACCATATCGAAACCAAACAGCCCTCTGACGATTGGTCCATGGGACTAAAAATCATGAGTGATCTTCCTACCGATTATCGATTGATCGATCAAACGATGCTTCCAGATGGCAGTGGGTTCGTCGTGGCCTATTATGAGATGGGAAGAATCCATCTCTCCACCTTCGACTGGAAGGGAAAGGTGGTTCATGAAGCGGAAATGGAAATTAAGGCGTTAAAGCCAGAAGATATTAAGCTGCTCAGCGTGACGGTCTCAGAGCAAAAGCTAATGGTTTATTATGGTGACCGTTTTGAATTGGCACAAATAGCGGTTGATCCGGCGACGCTTACCTTCGGCGATACGAAAACTCTGAGCACGCATGCCGAGCAGTTTTCAGTGGATGGGGATTATGTGGTGGCTGCAGATGATCAACTGACCGAAGTGTTTAAAAATGGCCAGCGAATAGCGACGTTTACGGATTATGTCAATGTAAAGCGCGTTTGTATTGCTAGCTCACAGGATAAGATCATCGTGGCGCATAACGCAGAAGACGGCGGAAGGTTACTGACACTTGATACGGATGCGCCAGCGAACTACAGTGTGACGAAGCTTACCGAAGCAAGCGACCAGAAGACTTATGGTTATTTTAAGGACATCCACTTACAGGACGGCGTTTTAACCATCGTATCCAGTGTGTTTGACCACCTAACACCGAGTGCGCCGACAGTATTAGGCGTATGGCAGCTGGAAGAAGACACCCTGAAGGAAATATCCTTTAAACTGTTTTATCACGTCAGAACGAGCCTAGACCCCGTTATAACAGGCGTGGAGGGCAAGAAGGTCAGCTATATCCTGGGAACCCAACAAACGCTGGATGCGGTTAATAAGGGGCTTTCTCGGTACCCTCAAACACGAGGGGGACTGTTCACTAACGTTTCACATTTCACGAGGGAGGGCGATATTCTCGTGGAAAACACGCGATTGACCCTCACCAGAAAATATCCTGTGGGCTACGCGACCTTCGATGCGCCACAAGGCAAGGTTCTTACGTGGGCTGATAAGGTGGAAGGAAAAGCGGTATTGATGATGGCCTCTCAGGGCGATGAATGGATTGCTTATGCAAAATCGCATTATGAACCGAACTACATGGAGCTAATATCTGCTAGTTTAATGGCGATTGGCAACACCATTTTCTTCGGCATCATCTCCATGCTGATTAGCATGAATAAATTTTATATCTGGATCGGTGGTTTCATCATCGCCATATGGGCGTATAATCGTTTTGCGCCGCTCGAACAACCCAAGAAAGCCACGCATGTCCTCTGGATCAGCATTCTGGTCACCGTGGTGATCAAATTCTTAATGGTGGTTCTGCCGAGCTCTGATTATCACTTTTATGCGCATATCTATCCTTGGCTGTTTGGAAACCAGTGGGTACTCGCTGCGGTAACACTTGTAACCTCTTTGATGTCCATCGGGATATTCTTATTATGGAAAAAACAACACTATTACTATACAAACCGCTTTACACAGTTTTCCGTATTCTTCGGAATTGAACTCTATCTTTTCCAGATTAGCATCATGGCCTACTTCGTCTCTGGCATGATGAAAAATAATTTCATGATGTAAGGGGGAATTATGAAAAAAGTTGTCAGTATTGTTTTAATCATGCTGTTATTGCTGTCGGGAATGCCGATGGAAAACCTTTCGATAGCGTCTACGGAAGATCAGATCGACATGATCGTCCATTATCATCGCTTTGACGAGCAGTATGAAGGATGGAACCTTTGGATATGGGCGAAGGGGAAAGATGGTCAGAGCTTTGAGTTTAATGCGGAGGACGCTTTCGGGAAACGTGCCGAGTTCACATTAGAAGGGATTAGCGGCGCAGAAGAAATCGGGTTTATCGTACGAAAAGGCGAATGGGAAGCTAAGGATGTTGAAACGGATCGGTTCGTTCGCATCGATGCAAAGAATCAAGACGGGAAGCTGGAAATCTTCCTCGTTCAAGGCGTAGAGAATGCGTACTTTAACGAAGCTGAAATCGATTTATCGCCGAAATTTATTAAAGCAGGGTTTATCGATGAGACGACTGTTAGACTCGTCACATCGAAGCCCATAAGTCCCGAAAGCATCAGAAATGGATTTTCTGTGGTTTCGGAAAGTGGCACCATATTAAAACCTACTGCAGTCAGTGCGCCCGGTAATGCCATGACCACGAGCTTCGTGGTGCTGTTAGATGGTAAAGTAACGGTGGGTGAACGCTATACCACAGATTATCCAGAATATGAACCGCTGGGGATTGACATCAGCGGGTTATTTGATACAGATGCCTTTGAAAAGAACTTTACGACGAATGAAGCACTGGGTGCGATTTACACGAAATCGCAAACCACTTTTAGGGTGTGGGCACCAACTGCTGAAGCACTAACCCTTAATTTATATGCTGCGGGTAACGGCGGCACTGCTAAGGAAACACTTTTGATGCAGAAGGCCACAGGTGGGGTTTGGGAAGTAACAAAAGCTGGTGACCTCCATGGCCTTTACTATACCTTCTCTGTGACACGCAGTGGTAAAGTCACTGAAACCTATGACCCGTATGCAAAAGCGGCTGGGGTGAACGGCGACCGCTCCATGGTAGTGGATTTCGAAAGAACGCATCCGGAAGGCTGGTCGTCTGATCAGGGACCAGCGGTTAAAAAGCAAAACGACATCATCGTCTATGAGCTTCATATCCGTGACTTGTCCTCGCACGCCTCATCGGGCATACAAAACGTCGGAAAATTCTTAGGGGTTGTGGAAAAGGGCACAACATCGCCAGGCGGAGTTAAGACTGGACTTGACCATTTGAAGGAGCTGGGGATTACACATGTGCAGCTACTGCCGATGTATGATTTTAATAGCATCGATGAAACGGCCTTAGAGGAAGGCGTGTTCAACTGGGGCTATGATCCGAAAAACTACAGCCTTCCTGAGGGCTCCTATTCCACTGACCCTTATAACGGCGAAGTACGCATCAAAGAGATGAAGCAGATGATTAAAGGCCTTCATGACGAAGGAATCGGCGTCATCATGGACGTGGTGTATAATCACACGGCGCTCAGTGCAGATTCGAACTTGACGATTTTAGAACCAAACTACTATTATCGTATGATCGACGGAAAATATTCTAACGCTTCAGGCACTGGTAACGAAACGGCTAGCGAGCGCGCCATGGTGAGGAAGCTCATGATTGACTCATTGGTGCATTGGGTGACTGAATACCACATCGATGGCTTCAGATTTGACCTAATGGGCGTTCATGATATCGAGACCATGAATCTTATCGAAGAGACATTACGTGCCATTAAGCCTGATATCGTGCTTTATGGCGAAGGGTGGACCGGCGGAGCGTCGCCATTAGCTGACGGACTCAGGCTCCTAAAGGCAAATATGCAGGAAACCCCAGGAATTGGAGCCTTTAACGACGACTTTAGAGATGGCATTAAAGGCCATGTGTTCAATGCCACAGAAGGTGGCTTTGCAGGAGGCTTCCCAGGTCTCGAAGAGAGTGTGAAGTTCGGAATCGTAGGGGCTGTGACACATCCTCAAATCAACTACCGCCTCGTGAACTATTCGAAAAAGCCTTGGGCCGAGAATCCTTCTCAAGCGGTGAACTACGTATCTGCCCATGATAACCTCACCCTGTGGGATAAATTCATGGTGACGAACCCAGATGCCACAGATGAACAGCGCATCGCCATGCATAAGCTCAGCAACGCCATCGTCCTCACCTCACAGGGCATGCCATTTCTTCATGCGGGTGTGGATTTTCTAAGGACGAAGCAGGGCGACCATAACAGCTACAAATCGCCAGACGCCATCAATTCAATAGACTGGACATTAAAAGAGCAAAACACCGAGGTGTTTGAGTATTATAAAGGACTGATCGCTCTAAGAAAAGCGTATCCGGCGTTTAGCATGGCGTCACAGGCAGAAGTTGAAAAGGCACTTCACTTCTTTTCCACTGAATCGGATTCGGAAGTGGTACTGCCCGAAATGATGATCGGCTATAAAATCGACGCCGCTGCAAATACCACCACGAATCAAAACCTTTTCGTCTTCTTTAATGGGAGCTTAGAACCGCAGACCATCAGCATTCCAGCAGGTAAATATAGAGTGCTGGCGAACGCTTCCCAGGTGAATGCCGAGGGCATCGAAACCATAATGGGTGGCACCGTTCAAATCGCCGCTTCTTCTGCCTTAATACTGGAGAGTGCGGATGGGGTTAAGGTAAACGGCGACATCAACGGCGTGTCTGCAGAAGACCAAAGCCAGTTCATCGGCATCGGACTTTTAGCGTTGATCGCCGCGGGTGCGGGCTATGTCGCTTATAAAAAACGTAAAAAGTAGAGACTAAAATACTAAAAGACATAAAAAAGCTGAGTTGGGTTATCCAACTCAGCTTTTTGGTTATTTATAAAACCCTTCGCCCAGCACCTCGCGAACGTTTGAGATCATGACGAAGGCGTCTGGATCGAGCTGCTTAATATAGGTTTTCAGCTTAATGAACTCCTTTTTATCCATGACTGAGGTGACGATTTCCTTATCCCGCATGGTGTAGGCACCTTTCGCGGTATAAATCGTAGCGCCGCGTTCAAGCTTATCCACGATAAACTTTTGGATGGCGTCGGTTTCCTTCGAGATGATGGATACGCTTACTTTTAGGTTAAAGCCCTCGATGGCGGTGTCGATGATCAGACCGTTCATGATGATGCCGAGGAAGGCGTAGATGGCCAGTTCGATGCCGAAGCTATAGGCGGCCAGCGAGACGACGACGAAATCAGCCATGAGCAGTGCTTTGCCGATTTCCAGATTAAAATACTTATTAAGCACCTTCGCGATGATGTCCGTTCCACCAGTGGAAGCATCCTGGTTGAACACGATTCCGAGACCGATTCCCTGTATCAAGATACCGACGATAAGGTTGACGAACAGGTCGTCCACCAACGGTTGCTCAATTTTTATAAAGGTATCAAATAGATAGATGATGCCCGATAATAAAAAGCTGGCATAGATGGTTTTTGCGCCAAATGCTTTTCCGATGGTGATAAACCCTACGATAAAGAGTATAATATTAAGCACGAGGAGAACTTGTCCGATACTGATCACCGGGAACAGGTTGTTGATGATCATGGCGAGACCCGTGATGCCACCAGTGGCCAAATCTGCAGGAATCAAGAAAAAACAGATGCCGATGGCGACGATGAGTGCGCCGATGGATGTGATGAGATAATCTTTAAAATGTGACATAAAACCTCCAGATAGGACTTATTTTTATGACTGTATTGTTTAAGGAGCCGTATGAAATCGATTAAAGCGTTTTTAAAACTCGTAGAAATCAAGACCAAGGTCGCCAGCGTGTTCCCGTTACTACTCGGGACTATTATAGCGTATACCGTAAAAGAATCAATAGACCTCATCAACTTCTTCATCATGGGGATTTCACTCTTATGCATCGATTTAGCCACGACCGGGTTCAACCATTATTATGATTATAAGCGCGCCCTGCTCAAATCGGGCTACCATTATGAGGAGCATAACCCCATATCAGCGGGTGAAATTAAGCCTAAAACGGCAGTTTACCTGCTTTCTGGTATCGTACTGTTGGGCATCGTGGCGGGACTTTTCCTGGTCCTAAGAACCGACGCCGTCGTCCTGGCTCTCGGGGCTGTATCCTTTGCCGTGGGGCTCGGATACTCCATGGGACCGCTGCCCATCTCGCGTACCATTCTCGGCGAGGTCACCAGTGGCCTGTTTATGGGAGGGCTGATTCCCTTTATCGCCTTTTATATCCAGCTTGAGCCAGGTATGCTCGGCGCATTACAGCGAAGTCCTGGCGTTTTTTCAGCTTCTCTGAACACAGAGGCATGGCTCCCTATCCTTTTTGGTGCGGTGCCAATGATCCTGTTCATCGCAGACATTATGCTGGCCAACAACCTCTGTGACGCCGACGAGGACATACTCAACAAACGCTATACGCTACCAGTGAGCATCGGAAGAAAAAAAGCGTTGTGGCTGTTTAAAGGCCTCGTATACGCCGCACTGTTCAGCGTGCCAGTGGCAGTACTCGTGAAAGCGCTGCCATGGACGTATATATTGGCACTCCTGATGGCCCCTAAAATCCTAAAGCAGACCCAGCAGTTCGCAAAAAATCCGGTAAAAGCGCTGACCTTTAAATATGCCGTTAAAAACATGTTCCTCTTTTCCATGGCCGCCATCAGTTCACTGATTTTAGGACTGTTTCTTTAGCACTAACGGGTAGATAAAAAGGGAAAACAGCGTCAAAAGCACGACGAAGATGCTGTACGGTAAATATTCCAGCGGTGCAACCCCAGTGAGCTGGCGAATCATGATGCCGTTTACATTCCAGGGGATGAGCGCCACCACATTAAGACCGGCGTTGGCGGTCACCAGCACCAGGAGATGACGCGGTAAGCCCAGGCGGTCAAAGTGACTGGAGAGGTACTTGCCGTTAACCATGGACGTCATGGCCTGACTACAGGTAACCATACTGAGGACGATACTGAGAAGACCTGCGTTCATCAACAGATGCGCAGGTTTTTTTACGCCCTTGATAAAGGGTGCGATGATGGTATCCATGAGCTGATCGGCTTCTAGAAGACTATTAAGAACGCCGCTAAAGAAAATCACCAGGATGACATTGATCATTTGCTTAAAGCCAGAGGTCAACATGAAGGCGGATAAAACCGCATCCGTAGTGCGGTATCCGGAGAAAATCATCTGGAGAAGGGAAGAGAGCGCATGGCCATTAAGAATCGACATGATAAACGAGAGCCCAAACACCACCGTTAATACCCGAGTGATGGGCTGTTTAATCACGAGAAGTAGAATCATCAAACCCAGCGGTAGGAGCCGCCAGAGAGAAAGATCGAAGACGAGGGGAAGGCGCTCGTTAGATATAATCATCTGCGCTGTGATGGCAGAGGCTTCACCAGTGACGGAAAATGCCATAAAGGAAAGGATGAAGGGAATCACAGCGGATGCCAGAAGCCACTTCATGTTCGTGAGATAGTGGGTCTCAGTGATGTTTGAGAGGAGATGTAGCCCCGAGGATAGCGGAGAGCACCGGTCACCGATATAGACGCCAGAAATCAGTGCGCCGATCAGTAGTGGATAAGCGATCCCTGATTGTAGGGCGATGGAGGAAAATAAGGGAAGAAGGATCGTCAGTGTGCCGATGGCGGATCCGAGGAGCATGGATAATATCGTGGCTATCAGGAAAGCCGCGAGGAGGAGATTTTGACCGATCATGGCGTCTGAGGTGTGGTAGATGAGCGTGGGAAGTGCACCGGATGCCATGAGGACTGGCAGTGTGATGCTGATGAGAAACATGAGTAGCATGGTCTTATAGACCGATTTCGTGTTTGAAAGGATGAGCCTCGGCAGAGCAGCTTTGCTGTCGATGAAGAAGAAGCTGACGAAGCAGGTGCCAGCGATGGCCAGATAGAGGGGATAGGAAAACAGGATGGCCAGCGCCACGCAGGCTAAAAGGACGAGGATGATGAGAGAGATCTTATGCGGTTTAGTCATGGGTGCTCCTCTGCTGCATTTCTTTGAACACGTATTGATTTTTTCCATTGGCTTTTGCTTGATAGAGGGCTTCATCAGAAACGGCTAAAGCATCCGTCAGTGTGTCGGGATGAGACCATAACGTACCACCGATGCTGCAGCCAACGTGAAGTGAAAAGGCCTCATAGATGATAGGCTTGCTGACCTCGGTTATGATTCTGGTGGCTACTTTATAGTCGATCATGGACGATGACGCTTCACTATGATAAGCATTTGCGTAAAGGATGATGGCGAACTCATCACCGCCTAATCTGGCGACGAGCTCATGCTCCCGGATGGCGGCTTTTAGCCTTGCGGCGACGATTTGCAGCACATGATCTCCTGCAGCGTGACCATACGTGTCATTAATCTCTTTAAAGCCGTCGAGATCCATACTGAGGATGTAGAGTGAATGATGATGCAGGGTTGTCTTTTGCCAGTAAATTTTTAAACCGTTGCGGTTGGCCAGAGCCGTTAAGGAATCTGTGCTTGCAGCAGTCTCCAAACTGCCGATGGTTTTATTATTCAGATGGAGGGTTTCGAACAGATCGTAAAGTGTGTGTGCCAGGTGCTCGATTTCGTAGATGCCTTTCACCTTAGGTAGGGTGATCAGCTCGCCATCTTGATGCTTTTCGATGGCGGCTGAGAGATTTTCTAAAGGCCTAGAAATCCTTCTTGAAAGGATGAGGCTTATGAAGATGAGTAAGGCAGCCAGACCGATGCTAAAGCCCCATATCAGTACCTGAAGCTCACCGATGGGCTTATAGGCGTATATGCTGATAATGACACTTAGAAAGCTCGTGAGCACTAAAATGATCATGGCGATCCATAGCGTCACTAGCGTGTTGTATTTAAAGGTTTTATGAATTTTCATCGAATCCCCCTATGCTTTTATGCTATTATAATTATATCGGGATTTGTACCGAATATCAAAAGAGAATATTTGGAGGTCACAGATGTCATATCGCATTAAACCACTGGAAAAACATGACGCAAGCCTATTTACCACCTATATGGGTAGCCTTGATTTCGGCCATGCGCCTGAATGGTCCACCTGTTATTGCGTTTTCTATCAAACGCCATGCGATGAAAAGACCTGGATTGAACGAACAGGTGAAACGAATCGTCTCACGGCTATCGGGAACATCGAATCAGGGTTCATGCGCGGCTTTTTAGCTTATGATGGTGATAAAATCGTCGGTTGGGTCAATGCCAATGACGCCACTGCCCTCACACGTATCTCAAGTCTCGTGAAGCCTATCGCGGGTGAAAAACGGGTCGCCGCCACCATGTGCTATGTGATCCATCCAGAATATAGAGGTAAAGGCGTGGCCAGAGAGCTCCTAAAAGCGGCGATTGCCTATTATAGAAATGAGGGCTTTGATGCCATGATCGCCATGCCATTTTCATCAGAGAATGCCCAGAAGAAATACCGTGGATCAGTAAACATGTATCTGGAGAACAGTTATCAGCTCATCGAAAAGCATGGTGAGACCAGTGTGTTATGGCTCGACCTAAAGGAGGCGTAAAGATGAACATCCATATCGATTCTGCTTATACCGATAAACTCCCTGACTTTAAAATCGCAGTCATTAAAGCAAAGGTGAAGAGCATGCCCTCAACTGACGCATTAAAGGGCGAGATGACTGATTTGTTTAAGCATCTGGCGACGACCGCTAAGGTTGAAGACATCAGCAAATATCCGGAAATTACCGCCGGAAGAGCAGCCTATCGCGCATTTGGGAAGGATCCCACACGATACCGGTTATCGGCTGAGAAGCTTCAAAGACGCATCATTAAAGGAGAGGGACTGGATTTTATAAACAACATCGTGGACCTTTCGAACCTTATCTCGCTGAAGTACCGCTGCCCAGTGGGCACCTTTGACTTTCATAAAATAAAGGGCGACGTGGTTCTTCGAGCTGGCGCGCCAGGTGAGGTCTACTTTAGTCTAGGGAGCCAAGAGCTCAATTTAGAGGGACTACCGATTTTCGCAGATGCTGAGGGACCATTTGGTTCAACGACCTCAGATTCAGCGAGGACATCAGTGGATGATGACTCCGAGGTGATCCTACTTACCATTTTTGGCTTCGAAAATCAGTTTGATTTCCAGGGGGCGATAACGTTTGCATCACGTCTGATCGTGGACTATTGTCAGGGGGAAATCCTGTTCGCCGAACTGCTCCCAGCCAGAAAAACCTTGCAAATCGGTTAATGTTTTCTTATAATGAATGTGCAAGACAATTGAATCCGTTATGAGGTGTCGAATAGACTTAATAGGGAATCGGGAAATGCCCGAGCTGTCCCAGCAACCGTGATGCTGACGAAACTCACATACCACTGCGAAAGCGGGAAGGGTGAGTGGAGGGTGAAGCTAAGCCGGTAGACCTGCCCATAATCATTACCACGTCTCCTGGGGATGGGATGGAAAGAGAGTTCATGAACTCATTTTCCATCGTCAGGAAAATGAGTTTTTTATTATATTGGAGGGAAATTAAATGAACAAAAAAGTATTAGTCGTCGGATTGGTGGTTTTACTCGGTATCGCCGCATTTTTTGGTTACAACCAGTTTTTTGGACCTAAAGCACAGGAAGGTGCAAAAACAGTAACCATCGAGATCGTCGCAGAATCTCAAAGCATCAACCAAACATTCACTTATAACACAGATGCAGAATTTTTATATGACCTTCTCGTGGAGCAAGAAGAGGAGTTACAAGTAACCTTTATCGAAGGTGGATTTGTTAATGGGTTGTTAGGCTATACCCCAGTAGAAGCGAATAAGGAATACTTCTCACTGTTGATCAATGGTGAATATGCCATGACGGGCGCTAAGGAAACACCTGTGGTGGATGGCGACGTGTATCGTTTTGAACTCACTAACTGGTAAGGCTAAAATTGAACTAAAAGCGCACGACATCACGCTCATCGCTATATTGTCAGCGTCGCTCACTGCGGGTAAACTCGTCCTTAGCGTGGTGCCCAACGTCGAAGTCGTGACGTTTTTATTCATCACCTATACGGTTCTTTTCGGCCTTAAGCGGACCTTAGCCACCGCATTTGTCTTCGTGACGACCGAAATCCTCATCTACGGCTTTGGTACCTGGATTTTAGGCTATTATATCCTGTGGCCAATGTTAATTCTGATGACGCATTTCATTGCGAAGCGTTTCAAATCAGAGTATGTCTTTGCAGGACTAGCTTCCTTGTTCGGATTTACATTTGGACTGTTTTTCGCCTTGTTTGAATCGATATTTTATGGCATCTCCTATGCGATTCCATACTGGATTAGCGGGATTCCTTTCGACATCGTTCATGGTTTTTCGAACTTCATCATCGTTCTCGTGCTTTTTAAGCCATTGACGCGCACGATTCAGACCGCAAAAGAAAAGATGCATCTTTCATGAACATTAAAAAATCCTTAAATCACACGATTTAGGGATTTTTCTTTTACGGAGCTGTGCTATAGTTAAGTTGTGAAGTGATGAAGAAAAGTGAAGAATTAGGAGTGAATAAATGCCGTATACATTATACGAGATCGCATGGCTTTTTCTCGTCTATTCCTTTGTCGGGTGGCTATGGGAAACGCCATATGTCTCTTTAAAACAGAAAAAATGGATTAACCGTGGATTTCTAAGAGGACCGATTATTCCGATCTATGGATTCGCCATCGTAACAGTGGTGCTTTCCATGGCTTATTTAGATGTGTTTTTGTCTTCAGTGGAATGGGTTAAAACCGTTCAGCTTTTCTTGATTTCAGCTCTGGTAGCGACGGTTTGGGAGTATGCAACCTCAACTCTCTTAGAGATCCTCTTTAAGACGCGCTGGTGGGATTACTCAAAAAGGCGGTTTAACCTTAACGGACGCGTGGCATTAAGTGTCTCGTTATTCTGGGGAATGGGGGGAACGGTCTTATGGCGGTTCATTAATACGCCGATTCTCAGTATTTATCATCAGTTTTCTGAAGTCATGATGAATCGGCTCATAACCGCAATCTATTTTGTATTAGCCATCGACGTCGCACTGACCATTTATGAACTGGTGAACTTAAGGAATGTGGTCATCAAGCTACATAGAGTTTCTGAAGAAGTACTGGAACAGCTCAACACGCGGGTTGAAAACATCACTGAGCAGCAGGAGCACTTTAGAACGTTTTTAGAAGAAGCAAAACAGAGCATCAAGGAAAAAATCGTCTATTATCGCTATGAGGGCTTACAGGTTTTCGGTGACTTTATAGAGGATGTAAAAGAGCGCGGAAGACTTTGGGCGGCTGATAACGAGCAATCTACGAATAAGTTCAGCGAGCTGCTGGCACGCATCAAACGAAACGGACGATTCTTTAAAAAGTATCCAGATGCGATTACCAAGAACTTTCAGCTCCTTTATATGACCCGAAACAAATGGGAAGAGTTTAAGCAGCAAAGTGGCGAACCAAACGGTCATGATACCGATAAAAAGGAATAATAAATGGGAGGGACTTTATGAAGGTATTTATTAGTGTGGACATGGAGGGAATAACAGGTACGACATTGTGGGATGAATGTAACCTGAACCACAGCTCATATGGACGTCATGTGGAGCAAATGACGAAAGAAGTGGTTGCGGCATGTGAAGGGGCCATCGCTGCGGGTGCCACGGAAATCGTCATAAAAGATGCCCATAATTCTGCGACGAACATCGATTTGAGCCAGCTCCCTGAAATCGCAAAAATTATTAGGGGCTGGAGTGGGCATCCAAACGCCATGGTGGATGGCATCGACGCAACCTTCGACGCCGCCATGTTCATCGGGTATCATAGTGCAGCAGGTATCCCAGGGAATCCCTTATCACACACCATGACGGGTAATCAGTGGAAAATCAAAATCAATGGTGAACCCGCGAGTGAGTTTATGATTTACAGCTATGCCGCAGCACATGTCGGCGTACCGACGGTATTTTTATCGGGTGATAAGATGCTCTGCGAAGCGGCAACACTTCAACACCCCACTATAAAAACCGTCGCAGTGAAGGACGGTTTTGGAGGAACGACGATCAATTATGCGCCTAAACTGACGCTAAAACAAATTAGTGAGGTCTCTGAACAAGCGTTAAAAGCCATTAAAGATAAGTCCCATGAAGTACAAGGAAAAAACCAATTACCGGCGCACTTCGAGGTGGAAATCTCCTATAAGGAACATACCTTCGCCACACGAAAGGGCTTTTATCCCGGTGCTAAAATGGTGGATGCGCTGACGCTTAAATTTGAAACAGATGATTATTTCGAAGTGTTAAGGCTATTCGCTTTTGTTCTTTAGTGTGTGAAGAAGCGTAGATTATTAGTTCGATTCAGAAGGATTAATGATCACGGCATATGGATACCAACCGAGAATAGAATTCAGAAGGACTGCTGATTCATAATAGCGGTCCTTTCCTTTTTCCTGTCCATCATCGTAAGTCATTTCCCAGTTGTTCGGGTCATAAACTTCGAAGTAGGTGAGGTTATCTACCAGCACATAGCCTTTGACGATGAAGTAGTGGCCGCTATCGAAGCTATAGAATCGGTTTACACGTGATGCGTCGTCAGAAACTAAGGGAATCCCGTTCATGGTGTTGTTCACGATGGCGATTCGCCCGGAATCGATGATATTTCTTAGCGTATAGGCATCTTTTATGTCCACGACCTCATAATCGATGTCGAACGCCTCTAAACTACCGGTGATATCATCACTGTACCACCAGCCACCGAGCGGTCTAAATTTACTCCGTGCATTTTCAGCTGTTTGGTCGAAAGTGGCATCCGCCCATCGTCCAGCCATTTCCACTGAGGAGGGACCACAGTTAGCCCCAGCATGATCGCCAGTTAAGGCTTGGTCCACGTACCACTCGTAATCGCGGTTATTTCCCACGTAGTCGATGAAGTTTTTTCCGAGTCCCCAAGACACCACATTGGATTTGACCCATTCTTCATGTGCATCTAGTACGGGTTCTGATTCTGATATCGATTCTGAGAGTGTACCGGTTGTACTATCAGTGGTGCTTAATGGCTCTGAGTTAACGGCACATCCTGTAAGCGATAACATGAGCATCGATAAAATCAAAAGCACAAGCACAAGCTGTTTCATGTGCGCATTTTTCATGGGGACCTCCTGGCGGTTTTATAAAACCGAAAAAAATGTGAAAATTATGCCAACCTTAAGCGGAATTTAACGGAATCCTAACCTTTACCCGTTATGATGTGGGTATTAGATAATTATAGATTACCATATTGGACGAGGAGAAACATCATGAAAAGATTAGGACTGATTCTTATTTTTGCCACTTTACTGACATCCTGCACCTTTTGGACGAACGATTCAGGAGAAAATTCATTGTTCGATAACACCTTAAACGAGAAAGTGGCCTACTCAGAAGACCTCGATGGCATCGACCGAATTGAGCTCACCGTGGATTTAACGGTATCCAAAGTGGAGATTATCCCATCAGGTGGAACGACGCTACTTTATGATCAGAGCGCGAATCGCGATGAGCTTTTAGCAGAACTGGATAAAGACAAAAAAGGCGACGTTTTAGCACTTACCTTTGCAAATTCAAAAAAACCAAAGCTTACAGCAGGTACTCAAAACAGTGAAGCCGTTATCAGGGTACCAGAAAATGTGGAAGTGGTATTAGTGGTCAACCTGGATGTGGGCGATCTTTCAGTGGACATGGACGGGATTACTTTTATGGAAATCGATGCTTCCAGTAATGTGGGTAAAATTCATTTAAACGCAACCGATGATCAAGAGAAGCTTAGTTATGTAAAAGCCACAACCGATGTGGGCGATGTAAAAATCACTTTAGATGGTGACAGTGAAGCACTTGAGACGGTGTTCGCAGAAAGCAACACAGGTGAGGTGGTCATGGCGTTCGATGGAAAAGTGTCTAGCGCACTTGATGTGGAAGCGAAAACAAATGTCGGTAGTGTAAATGCATCGTTTACTGGAACCTACGAGGATCCTGTAAAGATTAGCACTAAGGCGGATGTGGGGGATATCGAGCTCATCTTACCAAAAAATCATCCGATTACACTGGATGCAAGTACGGTAGAATTTACTTCGAAGCTCAACCTGGATGACATGGCGTTTAAAAAATCGAAGAGCCTTTATACGGTTGAAGGTGAAGGTTCAGAGTTTACCATCGACCTCAGTGTAAATGTTGGCGATGCCACGCTAAAATACGGAAATTAATCCATTTTCAACTGACGGTTTTTGCGCTACAATATTCTTAAGAATATCAGAAAGGAGCACGGACATGTCAGATAAGACGATGGAGATGATGAAAAAGATTCTCGAAAAGAAGAAAGAGCAACAGCAGCAACACGGTAGCGTCCGACCTGATAAAGGCAAGGGCGTCAGCAGCAAGCCTAAAAAACATCAAAAACCAGGTGGATCGAATAATAAAGTTTAATGGTTTTAGGGGCTTGACAGTCATTTTACATTCTGTTAACATGTGAATGTAAAGAGATGGTATGTTACTGTTCAATCAGGCATGAACCAAAAGCGTTTGCTTTTTGTTCGTGCTTTTATTTTTTCTAGGAGACATCATGCATCGATATCAAATTCTAAAAATATATAACAATAACGCCATTCTCGTCCTTAATAAAGAAACGAAGCAAGAAGCGGTTCTTGTGGGGAAGGGCATCGGGTTCGGGAAAAAGCAAGGTGAAACGCAAGAGATTGCGCCTGAACAGGTCGAAAAACTATTTTTCACCTATGATGATAAGCTAAAGAGTGAGTATCTGACGCTGATAGGGCAGATTGACGAACAGGTGTTGGCCATCTGCAGTGAAATCATCCATATGGCGGCTACTATACTAGGACCTTTGCATCAGCGCGTTCATATCGTCCTGACGGATCATATCGGGTTCGCACTTGAGCGGATCAAAACAGGCATGGAAATCCATAACCCGTTTTTAGATGAAATCAAGATGCTATATCCTCAGGAATTTGAAATGGGCCTCACAGCCCAGCGTATGATCCAAACAGCGCTTGGAATCGAAATCGTCGAAGATGAGGTTGCCTTCATCGCACTTCACTTAAGTGCGGCAAGGCAGCAGAAAGATGTTAAGGAATCCGTGAAAATCACCAGACTCATCAAGGAGCTGGTGGAGATCATCGAAACCATGCTGGGACTGACGATTCCCAAGGATTTGACCTATAGCCGGCTGATTCAGCACCTACGTGGTGCCATCGACCGCCTTTCAAACGGGTATCAGGTGGAAAATCCATTACTGGAAACATTAAAACGCGATATGAAGGATAGCTTCGAGGTAGCGCTTAAGCTAAAAGAAAGAATTGAAAGCAGTTTAGATATCGTGGTACCAGAGGATGAGGTCGGCTTTATGGCCATCCACATCAACCGTGTTAAACGCACCATTAAAAAGAATGATTAAAGTGACGTGTTACTGATTCGATCAGGCATGAGTCGCATGAAACCCCTGTTTCATCGCCGACTCATGCTTTTTTTTGTCTATAATCAGAGTGGTTCATCTGGCGAAATGCCATTGAATAGAAGATGCACTTATTTTTCAGGAGGGAACATTATGGGTAATTTTTTCGGGAAACTACAAAAGGTTGGTAAAGCGTTGATGCTGCCTATCGCAGTCATGCCAGCCGCAGCGATTCTTTTACGTCTCGGCGCAGGCGTACCAGGAATCGAGGGGATCGTCGCTCAAATCATGCTGAATGCGGGTGGCGCAATCTTTGATAATCTTTATCTACTTTTCGGTATCGGTATCGCATTAGGACTTGCTAAGGATAACCATGGAGCGGCAGCACTTGCAGGCGCTATCGGCGTTCTCGTGGCTAAAAACGTCTACACGGTCATTAACCCTGACATTAACACGGGCGTAATGGTGGGGATCATCATGGGGGTTATCGCAGGTGCCCTTTATAACAAATACCATAACATCAAGCTGCCAGAATTTCTTGGCTTCTTTGGAGGTAAGCGTTTCGTTCCTATCATCACTTCATTTGCTGCAGTGGCCATGGGTATTCTCTTCGGTCTCGTATGGCCACCGATTCAAAGTGGCATCGATGCCATCGGTAATGCCGCGATTAATGCGGGTGAAGTCGGAACCTTCTTCTTTGGTTTCGGTAACCGCCTTTTAATTCCAGTGGGCTTACACCATGTTCTTAACTCGATCTTCTGGTTCACCTTCGGTTCATTTACAAATGCAGCTGGTGAAATCGTCAACGGCGACCTCTGGCGTTACTTTGCAGGGGATCCAACTGCAGGCATCTACATGGCAGGCTTCTTCCCGATGATGATGTTCGGCTTACCAGCAGCATGCTTAGCGATGTACCACACGGCTAAGAAAGAAAACCGTAAGGCTGTTGCGGGGATGTTTATCTCCATCGCCTTCACCTCGTTCTTAACAGGGATTACTGAACCGATCGAGTTCCTGTTCGTGTACATCGCACCTGCGTTATACCTCGTCCATGCGGTGCTCACCGGTCTTTCATTGGCACTCACACAAATGTTAGGAATTCTCCACGGCTTCGGTTTCTCTGCGGGCCTGATCGACTACCTTTTAAACATGCATCTCGCGACGAAGGGGCTTTTGATTATTCCATTAGGCTTAGCGTTTGCGGCCGTTTATTACTTCATTTTCCGTTTCATGATCACGAAATTCAACATCCCGACACCTGGTCGTATGGATGAAGAATCTGAAGAGGGCGAAGCCATTATCAGTGAAATGGGCGTTTCAGAGGTGGCGAGAGGCTACTTTAAAGCCATCGGCGGCGCTGAAAACATCGTCGAAGTGGATTCATGCATCACACGTCTCCGTTTGACACTTAAGGATGCTTCACTCGTAGATGAAGCCGCTGTTAAAAGACTTGGCGCAGCAGGGATTCTAAAACCGAATAATAAAAACGTTCAAATCGTCGTCGGAACCCATGCGGAGCTTATCGCAGAGGAAATGAAAAAGATGAAATAAAATATGATAAAATAGAAGAAACGGACCTTCCGATTCTTCTATCATGGGCCAAAGCTTCATGAAATTTGACTTATGATAGAGCAATCGGAACCATTAGATTTAACTGTGCTCAATAGACAGAGACATATAAGAAAGGAATTAAAATGTTTGGATTGTTTAAGAAAAAAGGTGAAGTATTACTCCCAGCCATGAAGGGCGAAGTGGTGGGTCTAGATCAAGTCCCTGATGCCGTATTCTCACAGCGCATGCTAGGTGACGGCTACGCGGTGATTCCTTCTGAAGGCGTGGTGATCGCGCCAGTGACAGGCGTAGTGGTTCAAATCTTTCCCACAAATCACGCGTTTGGGATCGTCACCGATTCCGGATTAGAGGTGCTGGTGCACATCGGCATCGATACGGTGGAAATGAAGGGTGAGGGCTTTAAAAGACTTGTTGAGGTGGACACGAAGGTCACCGCGGGAACGCCGATTATCGAAGTGGACCTTGCTCTCGTAAAGCTTAAAGCCAAATCGGCCATTACGCCGGTGGTCATTACCAATAAAGAAAAAGTGAAATCGCTAAAGGTCAATTTCGGCATAAATCCGTCTGAGGCGGCATTAATTGAAGTAAACACCTAGGAGGAGAAATGGTACACGTAACGATAAAAAATAGAAGTGGGATTCATGCCCGTCCGGCAAGCATCTTTGTGGATTTGGCATCAAAATTTGCAGGCACGGTGACGCTGATTAAGAACGAAAAGCGATATAACGGAAAATCCATCATGTCCATCATGAGTATGGCGCTCAGAGAAAACGATACGCTGGAAATCCTCGTAGAGGGTGAAGGCTCAGAAGGGCTTGAGGAACAGCTCAAGGCAATTTTAGAGGCGGTACACGATTAATGGTCCTCAAAGAAGCGTGTGTGGGTAATTTTAACGAAGCTTACGAAGCGCAGCGTAGAGGTGCACATCGCATCGAGCTATGCGACAACCTCGCGGAAGGGGGAACCACGCCGAGCTATGGGACATTAAAGGCCTGTAAGCAGCGACTCGACATACCAAGCATGGTGATGATTCGCCCGCGTGGTGGAAACTTCTGCTATTCTGAGGAAGAAATTAGGATTATGCTCAGCGATATCGAAATCTGTAAAACCATCGGGCTGGAAGGCGTCGTTTTTGGTGTATTGACACCAGAAAACACGATCGATATGAAGCAAATGCAGCTTCTGATATTTGCTGCCAAGCCGCTTCAGGTGGTGTTTCACATGGCGTTTGATCAGATTGAAAATCAGTCTGAAGCATTAGAGCAGCTCATCATACTCGGTGTTGACCGGGTGCTCACTAAAGGCGGTTCATCCTCCGCCATGGATGGTGCTGCGCAAATCAAGTCCCTGCTAGCGCAGGCAAACGGTCGAATCGCCATCCTAGCAGGCGGTGGCGTGACTGCTGGAAACTATGAAGAAATCATAAGGCTGACGGGTATAACCGAGGTGCATGGCACGCGAATCGTTTAGAATAATGACTTAAAATAAGGAGCTGATACAATCCTCAGAAGTGATGATTGTAACAGCTCCTTTTATTCATTTAGTGCTTCATTTATAATCCGTATACCAGTGACGCCGCAACAGCGACGCCCAGACTAATCGTGGCTTCCAGATCGGTCATGGCGCTGTAGTTATAATGGGTATGAACGTAACGCGATGGCACGCCGAGCACGAGCACGGGTACGGCTTTGCCCTCTGTGTGGATGCGGCCTGCGTTCGTTCCGCCCTTAAGTCTGACGGCACTTTGATAAGGGATTCCCTCGCGGTCAGCGATGGCCTTTGCGTGATTGATGAAGCCGCGGTGACTGACATAGCTTGAATCGAGATGACGGATTTGCGTTCCTTTGGTAAGGGCGCATTGCGTGGTATAACTGTCGAAATAAAGGTCGTCTGCAGGAGACCCTTCGAATACGATGGCGTAATCGGGCTTCACCACTTGGCTGGTGACGTGAGCGCCACGGGTGCCCACTTCTTCCTGAGAAGCCAATGCGCCGATGACATCCACTCCAGGATCGCCGTTTTCTGAAAGGCGTTTCATGGCTTCGATGACGGCCACACAGCCGAGGCGGTTATCAAAGGCTTTTCCGAACAGGATATCCGTAGCGGGATTATAACTGAACCCCACCTCTGGTGCGATGGGATCGCCCACCTGAATGCCTAGTAAATCAGTGACCTCCGAACGCGTGGTGACCCCCACATCGATGAGCAGCGATTCCATTTCCAGAGGGGCTGCTTTCTCTTTTTCAGTCATGAAGTGCGGAGGCTTCGATGCGACGATGCCGCGGACCAGCTGACCGTTTTCGGTCTTGATCATAACGGTGTGTGCGGGAATATTAGTAGGAACCCAGCCACCCAGAGGTGCGATGCTGATTAAGCCATTGGCACGAATGCTTTGAACCATGAAGCCCACTTCATCCAGATGGGCATCCAGCATCACGGTTTTGCGTTTTCCAGTGTTGGTTTTAAGTTTGAGATAGACATTATGCATGGCGTCCACCTCCACATCCATATAGGCTGCGTAGGATGCCAGGTGCCTTTTAACCACTGCGACGACATCTTCTTCAAAGCCGGAAGGTCCAAAGGCGGTGGTCATCTCTTCGATCAAGTTTAGCATGTTTCATCCTCCATTTACCAAAAGGTTATGTTATAATTATAGCATTGATGTCCCTGATAAAAAAAGATAAAGTTTCGGCTAACGAAACAAAAAGAGAGGCTTATGACACCTAAACCCAAAGCAGCCCCAAATCATCCGGTCCTTGAAAGCGAACGACTAATACTTCGACCGCTTCGAGTAGAGGATGAAGACGCCATTTTTAAACTTCGTTCTCATCCGGAAACGTTCAAATACGTCGATATCAAACCGTATGCCACTGTGGCGCGTGCGCGTAATTTTATAAAGGCTGTGGAAAAGGACATCGCAAATGGCGAGGCCTTTTTCTGGGGCATCGCGTTAAAGGACTCAGAGGCGGTCATCGGTACGGTTTGCCTATGGAACTTTCAAAAATTTAAAACGCATGCGGAAATAGGCTTCGAAATCCTGCCGTCCGAACATGGGAAGGGCTATGGAACTGAAGCGGTGCTTTCAGTGCTCCACTGGCTGGCGGACCAAGAGGACTTCGAAATCATCGATGGCATCACCCATGAGGATAACGCCCCTTCGAGAAAGCTCTTAGAGAAATCAGGCTTTCGTCACCTCGGCATCGCAGTGGAGGTCGACCCAGAAATCGACGAGCCACGGACCATGCTTTTATATCGATTAGTTCGCCGTCCCTAAAGGAGACCCTGTATGGAACAAACCCCTATGCCCCAAAACGGAAAACCTAGAAAACCGCTGAATGGCGACGTGATCCTAAAAGAGTTGATTCCTTTTTTGATCGCGCTTTTGGTGCTGGCCATTAGTGAGAATATCCCCCATCAGCAGGCCGGTTACGAGCGCTTTTTCGCCACGACACTGAATAAATGGACCATCAGCTTGCTCAGTCTGGGGACGGGGTGGTTGAAGCTCTCCTTAGGGGAGATGATCGTCTATGCCCATGCAGTGGCGGTTCCCATCGTGGCACTGATATTGCTGGTCAAGCTCTTTAAAGGCGGCTTTTTTAAGAGCGTTCTGAGACTGTCCCAGTATATTTGCGTGCTTTATATCCTCTTTATGACACTTTGGGGATTTAATTATCACAGGCAGTCCATCGCTGTGACCATGGGCTTTGAAGTGCGTCCCTATGCGAAGGAGGAGCTCTATGCCCTGACGGAATCGCTGATTAAGCAGGCGAACGCGCTGCGCGTCCACCAGATGGAGGATGATCAGGGCGTGATGACCATCACTGGCACCTATAAGGAAATCTTTACCCGCGCCTATAAGGGCTACGACGTTCTTGGGGAGCAGGTGAAGTCCCTGAGCGGTCTTTACGGGAAACCGAAGCCGGTCCTTGCATCAGAAGCCATGCTATACACCGGGATTACAGGGGTTTATTTTCCCTTTACGGCGGAGGCCAATGTGAACATTCTCATCCCAGACCTTTTGTTGCCCGCCACGACGCTACACGAAATGGCACATCAACGTGGGATTGCCCCAGAGGATGAAGCGAACTTCATCGCATATTTGGCGGCCATGGCGCATCCAGATCGGGATTTTAAGTATTCGGGCACTGTCATGGCGCTGATCTATAGCATGAACGCCCTTTACAGGCAGGATGCCGATTTGGCCATGACGCTGAGAGACACTTATTCAGAGGGGCTCAGCCGCGACGTCATCAGTTACTCGCGTTTTTGGGATGCCTATGAAGGGCAGGCTACTGAAACAGCAGATCGCGTAAACGACACCTATTTGAAAGCAAACCGACAGGAAGAGGGCGTCAGAAGCTATGGCCTGATGGTCGACCTACTCATCGGTTACTATATACATGAACAAACACCTTAGGAGGCGACATGGCAACCACGATCTTATTACTTATCATTTATTCCGCATTTATCAGCCTCGGACTCCCCGATGCGCTTTTAGGGGTCGCTTGGCCCATCATAAGAGGTGATTTTGACCTCGCACTGGACGCGGCGGGCATCATCTCCATCGTCGTCACCGTCGGGACCATCGCCAGCAGCTTGCTCAGCGGGAAACTGATTAAACGCTTCGGCGAAGGGAAAATCACTTTAATCAGCGGTCTGATGACGGGACTGGCGTTACTGGGAAATGGTCTGGCACCTTCCTACGCTTGGTTTATCGTCCTCGCCTTACCGTTAGGCTTCGGCGCAGGTTCCGTGGACACTGCCCTAAACCACTATGTAGCGCTTCACTTTAAAGCCCATCACATGAACTGGCTTCACTCCTTTTGGGGATTGGGCGCAACCGCTGGACCGGTGCTTATGGCCGCCATCATGGGCAATTCGGGCTCTTGGCGTGGCGGTTATCTCACCGTGGCCGGAATCCAGCTGGCACTGGCCTTTATCATCCTGATAAGCTTACCGCTGTGGGGACTCCATGCGAAGACCCATCCACTGAATGCACCCTCAGAAACAGAAACGGCACCCACAGACCCTAAGCAAAATGTGCTTAGACGAAAAGGGGTACCATTTGCGCTTTTGATCTTCCTGTTTTACTGTGCAGGTGAATACGCCATGGGATTATGGGGCGCCAGCTATCTGGTGGAGACGGGCAAGATGACACTTGAAAATGCAGCCAGAAGCGTGGCCATCTACTATGGCGGCATCACTGCCGGTCGAATTCTCTCAGGCTTCATCTCCTTTAAGATGGATAATCGAAGCCTTATCAGGCTGGGAATCGGCATCGCGTTTCTCGGAGCGGTCCTCCTGATCTTCTCGAAGAGTGCGCTGATCGCCACTGCCGCCTTTATGCTCATCGGGCTAGGCTTCGCCCCTGTGTTTCCAGGGATGGTACATGAAACGCCGAAACGCTTCGGTGCTGAGGCCGCCCAATCCATCATCGGTTTTCAAATGACGGCCGCTTATGTGGGCATCGCCGTCTTCCCGCCGCTACTGGGCATCGTTCTGGATAAAACGGGAACGGGAATTTTCCCAGCATTTATCGTCTTCTGTGTCACCATGCTCTACATGCTTCAGAGAAGACTTAATCAGCTGACCTAAGCGGCTTTAATAACAGTCCTACGAATCCGATCCAAGGAATTAGAGAAAGCAGTGAAAAAATAAGTCCGAGCACGCCAGCAGAAGAGGGAATGCTCATCAAAATAGCCGACGCTAAACCAAAATAGCCGAGGCTTTTTTTATATTTGGGATTCTCAAGCAGCGCCCAGGCATAAAGCAGTAAAACGAAGGCGTTTAAGAGATAATAGACGTTAAAGGCCGTTCCGGTATACCCGGCAAACAACCCTTCACCTGCTGCGAGGTAGATAAATTTCGACGCCTCAGGGGCAGCGAAATAGTGGGTACTAAGTGACCAAAACTCGAAGCTGGGATTGGTGGTATAATAAAGCGTGATACCGATAATCCCTAGTACCAGCGCCACTAACGACCGTTTTGGCGCGGTGGGCCACAGCATGATGGACAGCGAAAGATAGATGAAGATAATCAGCGTATTATTAAATAGGTAGAGTAAATCTAGACTGAGCAAACCGAGCAACCAATTTTCCCGAAATAGCTCGAAAAATCCTGTCACTGACTCAGGGGGTGGTGAGACCAAGTAGATGACCACTTGGACGGGGATCAGCGCCAGCATCGCCACTGCGCACCACCAAGTAAATCTAAAGAGGGGTTTCCAGTCCACGGAAGGCGATAAAGCGGATGGGTTCATGACGACCTCCTATAATAGGGCTTTAATGTCGCGCACCAGCTTGATGATTTTGATTTCCCTGCCCCAGTTGTACCAATGTATTTTAGCCGCATGCACCACTTTTCCGCCGCGTGCTTCGATTTCTCGCGTCATCATGCGCACCGCTTGATTTCCACCCATGACATTTAGAGGGAAGAACTCAGTGGTGTACAGGACACAGCGCTTGCCCTTAAGTCCCTCCACAGAGGTAATGGCTTTCATGATGCCAGGCGATGCGGCGAAACCTCTGACGGGGCCACCGAAAACCAGGAGATCCGCCTCCTTGATGACCGGGGCCTTATTGATTTTGATGTTGTTTGGATCCATGCTCCGTTCGTCAGAGGACTGGATGTGTGTCAGTGCGACGGTATGACCAAGCTGCTCGAAATTTGTCTTGATGGTGTTTGCCACATGCAAGCTGTTGCCGGTTTGAGAATGGGCGATGATTTGAATGTTCATTTTTTAACCCTCCATTTTTAATAGATATGAAATCAATTGATTCAGCTCTTCATAGACATCGTTCTCTGTTAAACTGCCGTTTTTTGAAAGGGAAAGCATGATCATGCCCTCCAGTGAATAGATGATGGTCTTCGCCACGATTTCGACGGTCTCCGCTGATAGGACACCGAGCTTCACAAGCCCGCCGAAGGTTTCAAACCAGCCTTCTGTAAAGCTAGCCTCCAGCATCGCATACTCCTGGTCGTCTTCGGGCTTACTAAAATTATGAAAGTAGAAAAATCGGAACACAGTGGGGTGTTTAAAAAAATACTGCGCATAAAGGTGAAAAATCTCTTTAATTTGAGAGATGAGCGCCGCCTTATGGGCACCTGTCGGTGTAGGCGTGGCTTCCTTTAAGTCCATCACCATATCGCCGATCATTTCAATTCGTAGGGTCCATAATAAAGCATTTAAGTCTTTGAAATAATGGTACATAATGGGGTATGAATACCCTGTGAGGTCGGCGACACGCCTGACGGTGACGGCTTCGTGACCGTCGCTTAGGACGATGGATTTCGCCGCTTCCAGTAAAACGCGCTGTGTCTCGGCTCTTTTTGAGGATTTTATGTTCGCCATGGGTTATCCTTTCACGAGTGATTATCGATGGTTAAAATTTTGATTATTTAACTAAGTTAAAATATTTAACTAAGTTAAATTTACGCTTCTTTTCGATGCCTGTCAAGCGTCTAATACATAAAAAATAAAGTTTATATGAACTTGTAAAAAACCAAATTGACAACCTATATAATGAAACGTATAATTGTATACAAAAATACAAAGGATGTGTGTGATGAAGAAAACATTGGCACAAAAAATTATCGATTCACATGAAATCTCTCGCCAAATAGACGATGTGGTACTCAAGGTGGATCAAACGCTGACGCAGGACAGCACTGGAACTATGGTGTACCTGCAGCTTCTGGCGCTAGGCGTCGACCGTATTAAAACGGAATGCTCGGTGGCGTATATCGATCATAACATGCTTCAGGCAGGCTTCGAAAATGCAGACGACCACGCCTTTATTAGAAGTGTGGCGAATAAAATGGGCGTGCTCTACTCTAAACCAGGTAACGGGATTTGCCATCAACTTCATCTGGAGCGGTTCTCGAGGCCCGGTAAGGTGCTCATCGGTTCGGATTCACATACACCGACCTGTGGCGCAGTGGGGATGCTGGCCATGGGAGCAGGTGGTCTGGACGTGGCAGTGGGCATGGCCTACGGGACTTATAAAATTAAACAACCGCGAATTATCGGCGTAAAACTTACGGGTAAGCTTAAGCCTTGGGTTAGTGCGAAGGACGTGATTCTCACGCTCTTAGGAAAGCTGTCGGTTAAAGGCGGCGTCGGTGCCATTATGGAATATTATGGGGATGGTGTGGTCACGCTATCAGTGACAGAACGGGCCACCATCACCAACATGGGGGCGGAGCTAGGGGCAACCACTTCGATTTTTCCATCAGATGCGCGAACGCTGGAGTACTTTACGCGTCAGGGGCGTCCTGAGGATTACGAGCCACTATCTGCGGATTTAGGTGCGGAATATGATGCGGTGATCGACATCGATCTTAGCTCACTGACACCTATGGCTGCGAAACCTCACAGCCCGGACTTCGTGGAAGCGGTGACGGACATCGGTCCCATCAAGGTGGATCAGGTGGCCATCGGTAGCTGTACGAACTCCTCCTATGAAGATTTGATGCGCGTGGCGCAAATATTAAAAGGAAAGAAAGTGGCTGAGGACGTAAGCCTCGTCATTTCACCGGGATCAAGCAACATCCTAAAGATGATGGCAGATAATGGCGCGTTAGGTGATCTCATCGCTGCGGGTGCGAGAATTTTAGAGGCTTCCTGTGGTCCGTGTATCGGGATGGGGCAAGCGCCGAAAACAGAGGCGATATCACTGAGAACCTTTAACCGTAATTTTAAGGGCAGATGCGGAACCGAATCGGCCTCCGTGTATCTGGTAAGTCCAGAAACCGCTGCACTGTCAGCGCTTACGGGTGTGCTTACCTGCCCAAGCGAGCTGAAGTCTGAACCATCGATCCTTTCAGTGTTGCATCCTGACATCTATGAAGTTCACAGTAGCTACTTTATCGCGCCGAGTCATAAGGGCGAAGTGGTTATGGGACCTAATATTCAACCATTTCCACTGAACAAGCCCCTGGAGAATGAACTGTCTTTAGAGGTTCTATTAGTGACGCAGGATAACATCACCACAGATGACATCGTGCCATCCAGTGCACAGCTTCTTCCCTTAAGGTCAAACATTCCTGAGCTGAGCAAGCACTGCTTCGAAGGGATTGATACGGCCTTTTATGCCAGAGCGAAGGCCAGCAGTGGGGGTGTCATCATCGGCGGAGAGAACTATGGACAGGGCTCCAGCCGCGAGCATGCGGCATTGGTGCCACTTTATTTAGGCATTAAGGCGGTGCTGGCGAAATCCTTTGCCCGTATCCATAAAGCGAATTTGATCAACTCGGGGATACTCCCCCTAGTCTTTATCAATCCAGATGATTATCAGCGTTTTGAGCTGGGGATGCAGCTAAGCCTATCCGGATTACGCGCGCTAGATGACCAAGCGCTAATAGGGGGATTCCCCCTCACGCTTAAACCTGGTGAAGTTCCAGTTATGGTTAAAATATCAGGAACGCCAGAGGACCTTAGCATTTTAAGGGCGGGTGGTCTCATCAACTTCATTAAATCACAATATGCGGAGAAGACCACAGTGGCCCATCCGAAACGGACTGTCACTCTGATTAAGGGCGATGGCATCGGTCCAGAGGTCACAGAAAGCGCGAAACGCGTACTGGGTCACCTCGTTCCTGACCTCGTTTTCGACGAGGTAAACGCAGGACTGGAAACACTGAAAACCACAGGCAGTCTAGTGCCAGAAGCGGTCTATGAATCCATCGAAAAGACGCGCGTGATCCTTAAAGGTCCCATCACTACCCCCGTGGGAGAAGGTTTCAGAAGCATCAACGTCAGCCTCAGAAAAAAATACGACCTCTTCTGCAACATCCGTCCGATCCTCAGCATCAGTGGCGTGCTCGGTAAATACGAAGCCCTCGACCTGGTGATCTTTAGAGAAAACACGGAAGACCTCTATGCCGGCGTGGAAACCCATGTGGACGAAGACACGCGCCATTCGCTGAAGGTCATCACGAGAGCGGCTTCTGAGCGCATCATCCTTGCGGCATTCGACTATGCAAAGACGCATCACCGCAGAAAGGTGACCCTGGTGCATAAGGCGAACATCATGAAGGAAACCGACGGCCTCTTTTTAGAAGTCGGCAGAGCACTTGCAAAAGGCTATCCCGACATCCACTTCGAAGACCTCATCGTGGATAACATGTGCATGCAGCTGGTCATGGATCCGAACCAGTTTGACATCATCGTCACCACGAACCTTTATGGCGACATCCTCTCGGACTTATGCGCTGGACTTGTGGGGGGCTTAGGACTCGTTCCTGGTGCCAATATAGGACACGACACGGCCATGTTCGAACCCGTCCACGGCAGTGCGCCGGACATCGCAGGGAAAAACAAAGCGAACCCCACCGCCATGCTCCTCTCCAGCGCCATGATGCTGGATTACCTTGGTGAGCATGATGCGGCGAAAGCGTTAAGAACCGCCATCAACACCGTGTTAAGTAATCCTGCGAATCATACAGCAGATTTGGGTGGCCGCTGCGCCACCACTCAGTTCACAGACGCCATCTTAAAGGCACTTGCCACCGGAGGTGATTCAGATGAAGAATAGGCACGACGACGCAGCCCTCGCCCTCATCAGTGAGCTGGCGAAAAAGGCCGAAATTAACGATAAAATACCCGAAGCACTTTATCAGAAATACGATGTGCGAAGGGGACTTAGAAATCCAAACGGTACAGGCGTCCTCGTCGGACTTACTGAGGTCGGTAACGTCGAAGGATATAAGCTCATAGACGGTGTGAAGCATCCAGATGAAGGACGGCTTTACTACAGGGGCTATAATATCGTGGACCTCGTGAACGGCTTCCAGTCAGAAGGCCGATTTGGTTACGAAGAAATCGCCTATTTGCTACTGGTGGGTGAGCTCCCGGATATGGAACAGCTTCACGCCTTTGAACACCTTCTCGGTAGCTGTAGAGAGCTCCCTGAGGGCTTCACTGAAAACATGATTCTCAGAATCCCCAGTAAGGACATCATGAACAAGCTCCAAAGAAGTGTCCTGGTACTTTACTCTCACGATCAAAATCCCGATGACATCAGCACGCAAAACATCATGCGTCAAAGCATCCAGATGATCGGTCTATTTCCCACGATCATCAGCTATGGCTATCAGGCAAAGGCGCATTATTTTGATAAGAAGAGCCTCTACATCCATTCGCCTAATCCGAAGCTCAGCACTGCTGAAAACCTACTGGTGCTCACGCGCCCGGATAGCCGCTATACCCGAACCGAGGCAGAGACACTGGATCTGATGATGGTCATCCATGCAGAGCACGGCGGTGGTAACAATTCCGCATTCGCCATCCACGTGGTTTCCTCCAGTGGCACGGACACCTATTCCGCCATCAGCACAGCCGTGGGTTCCCTTAAAGGTCCTAAGCATGGTGGCGCTAACGCCATGGTCAATCTCATGATAGATGACATTAAAGCCCACGCAGGCAACTGGCGTGATCCCGCATCGGTAAAGGACTACCTTAAAAAGATGCTATTAAAGGAAGTTTTCGATAAGGAAGGACTCATCTACGGCATGGGACACGCCGTCTATACCTTATCAGATCCCCGCGCCATCCTGTTAAAGGATAAAGCGCGTATTCTCGCCGAAGAAAAAGGTCCAGAAGCCGTGGCGACCTTTGCTTTATACGAAAATATCGAGCGCCTCACAAAAGAGCTCTTCAGAGAAATGCGCGGAGAAAAGGGCGTCATCTGTGCAAACGTCGACCTATACAGCGGGTTCGTATACGAAATGCTGAACATTCCCAGCGACCTCTATACCCCTCTATTTGCTGCGGCCAGAATTTCAGGCTGGTGCGCCCATCGACTCGAGCAGGTGGTCAGCGATAAGAAAATCATGCGCCCCGCCTACCAATCAGACATCCTCGATGTACCGTATGTGAAGATTAGTGACCGCTGATTTCTACTTCAGACGCCTACATTTCGCTTAAGTCATTCGGATGCATCCCGTTTGCGAACGTGAGATGCGAAAACGAAACAAGTGCAAGGCGATTTGAAATTCATTTCTACTTCAGCATCCTACACTTCGCTTAAGTCATTCGGATGCATCCCGTTTGCGAACGCTCGACGCGAAAACGAAACAAGTGCAAGGCGATTTGAAATTCATTTCTACTTCAGCATCCTACACTTCGCTTAAGTCATTCGGATGCATCCCGTTTGCGAACGTTCGACGCGAAAACGAAACTCGCTGCGCTCAGACAGTCATTTTCGCTGTGTCTCGCTAATTTCGAACGACATGGGCATCCTCATGAAACCGCTCCATGCAGGATCTGAAGCAGAAATAGTGAAATCGCACTTACATTATTTGCTATGTAACTGATCAGTAGTTTAATACAAATGAACTAAATACAATTAACTACATCAAATGCAAAACAAAAGACTATTTCATTCCTTAATGGGATAAAATAGTCTTTATTTTAGTGGTATTTCAAATCGACGATTTGAAACAAATCCTTCTATTTTTGCTAAAGTAGGCGGTGAAGTTTCTTACTGTGCAAAAAATTGTGATGAGACTTTTTTTATTGATTTCACTTCACAGAACACGATAAGCGATTTCACGAGGATGCCCATGCCGTTCGAAGATAGTTCGATAAAGCGAAAATGACTGTCTGAGCGAAGCGAGTTTCATTTTCGCATCGAACGTTCGTAAACGGGATGCATCTGAGTGACCCAAGCATTGAGTGGACTGTGAAGGGGAATCGAAACTAAGGTGTATTGGGAATCATTTTCGCATCTCGCGTTCGTAAACGGGATGCATCTTTACCGCCCTGTTTTCCACCTTTCATACGCCACCGGTGCGTAGTCGATTTCCTGTTTTAAGGTGACGGCGGCGTGTAGTGGGAAGTAGGGATCGATGAGGAGCTGGCGTCCGAGGAAGACGAGTTCGGCGCGGTTGTTGCGGATGATTTCGTCGGCCATCTCGGCGGTTTTGATGCGGCCACCCGACATGACGGGGATTTGTGTGAGCTGTCTAACGATTTCTGCATGGCGGGTTTGATAGCCATCGAAAACGTTAATTCGCGCGGGAACGACGCCGCCTGAGCTGACGTTGATCAGATCGATGCCTTGGCCCTCGGGCATTTTCTTCATCACGCGGTTGATTTTCTCTGCCAGGTACTCTGGTAGGTTGCCACCCTCTGCGTAGTCCTCTGCCGATATGCGAAGTCCTACCGGGAGATGGGATGGCCATACGCTATGGACAGCGGTTAAGATTTCTTCTAAAAATAACGTCCCATCAGCATATTGATCTTTACGGAAGTTGGTGAGGGGCGATAAATACTCGTTGATGAGGTAGCCGTGTGCGCCGTGGAGTTCGATGAAATCGAAGCCTGCTTCATGGGCACGTCTCGCTGCCTGCTTGAACGCTTCGATTACGGTATGGATATCACCTGAATTCATTTCGCGCGGCAGGCGATAAGAGGGTTCTGCTTCCTCGAACCAAACAGGAGATGGCGCGATCATGTCTTCTGAGGGAACGCCACATTTTCGTCCGGCATGAGCTAGCTGAATCCCAGCTTTTGCACCATGGCGATGGATGACTTCTGTGAGCTGCTTTAAGCCTTCCACATGTGCATCACTCCAAATGCCCAGGTCTTCAGCGGAGATGCGGCCCCTTGCCTCTACTGCAGTGGCTTCTAGGATGACCAGTGCTGTACCGCCCATGGCGCGGGTTTCGTAGTGCGTCAGGTGAAAGGGTTTAACAAAACCTGTTTGATCAGAGCTGTACATGCACATGGGTGCCATGACGATGCGGTTTCTAAGGGTCATGGATTTTAATGTAATAGGTGTGAATAAATGATTCATCCGGATTTTCTCCTTTATTAATAGTTGATATTTTATTTTGGTGCATAAATGATTTGTTATTTTTAATTATAGAATATTTAGATACCCAAAATACGTAATATAAATAAATTTATTCGGAAAAAGTTCGTGACTTTTTCTTAACATGTGGCATAATAGTATATAAAAAACTCGAAAAGTGACTTATGGAGGAATATTTATGCATAGATTTAAAAGGGTTCTCGTGGCTAACCGCGGCGAGATCGCCATTAGGGTATTTAGAGCATGTCACGAGCTTGGTATTAGAACGGTAGCCATCTATTCAGAGGAGGATAAAGCGTCCCTGTTTAGAACGAAGGCAGATGAATCGTATCAGGTGGGAAAAGGTAAGAGCCCCATCGACGCGTACTTGAATATCGAGGAAATTATCCAGCTGGCGAAGAAGAAAGGCGTGGATGCTATCCACCCGGGCTATGGTTTCCTCTCGGAAAATCCAGAGTTCGCAAAAAAATGTGAGGAAGCTGGCATCGTGTTTATCGGACCAAATGCTGACATGATGAACCGGTTAGGCGATAAGATCAAATCGAAGCAGGTGGCCATCAGTGTAGGCGTTCCTGTTATCCCTGGCATCGAGAAGCCCATCCAGACGGATGAGGAAGCGCTGGAGGCGGCAGAGGTCTGTGGGTACCCTGTGATACTAAAGGCTTCTGCAGGGGGCGGTGGACGTGGTATGCGTATCGTCAGACACCCAGAAGACCTCGTTAGAGAGTATCAAAACGCGAAAAGCGAAGCACGCAAAGCCTTTGGTGTGGAGGATGTGTTCATCGAGAAGTTCCTGGAAGCGCCGAAGCATATCGAGGTACAGGTGCTCGGTGACAACTACGGGGATTTGGTGCATCTTTATGAACGCGATTGCTCGATTCAAAGACGTCATCAGAAGGTGGTGGAGTACGCACCGGCCTTTACACTGACAGATGAAAAACGACTGAGCATCTGTGCAGATGCCTTAAAGATCGCAGGTGCTGTAAAATACCGAAATGCAGGAACCTGTGAGTTCCTCGTGGATAAAAATGGCGACCACTACTTTATCGAGATGAACCCGAGAATCCAGGTGGAGCATACGGTTACAGAGATGATCACGGGCATCGATATCGTGCAAAGCCAAATCATGATCGCTCAGGGCTATGCCCTTAACTCACCTGAAGTGGGGATACCTAGCCAGGCGAGCGTCCAGCCTCGTGGCTTCGCCATCCAGTGCCGCATCACCACAGAGGACCCACAGAACAATTTTGCACCTGACACAGGTCGCATCGATGTCTATCGCTCGGGATCCGGGTTCGGCATCAGGCTCGACGGGGGCAATGGTTTTACCGGTGCAGTGATTAGTCCTTATTACGACAGCCTTTTAGTGAAAGCCACCGCCCATGGTAGAACATGGGAGGATGCAGTGAGAAAATCGCTACGTGCACTCGGCGAGATGAAAATTCAAGGGGTTAAAACCAATATTTCCTTCTTGATGAACGTCTTAAACCATGAACAGTTCATCAAAGGTCAGTGCGACACGAATTTTATCGCAGAAAACCGTTCGCTGGTGGAAACAGCACCGAAAGCGGATATCGAATATAAGGTCCTTTCCTTTATCGGTGAAAAAGTGGTGAACGAGACCAAAGGCGAAAAGGAAGAGTTTGATGTACCACGTGTCCCTGCATATGATAAGAACATTCCGAAGTCCTCACTTTATGGCACGAAGCAGATTTTAGAGGAAAAGGGCGCTAAGGGCCTGGTGGACTGGATTCACGGTCAGAAGAAGCTTCTCCTCACGGATACCACCATGCGTGATGCGCAGCAATCATTAATCGCGACGCGTATGCGTACAGTAGATATCAAAAAGGTGGCATCTGCCACAGCCCATCATGCCGGAGACCTATTCTCGCTGGAAATGTGGGGTGGTGCGACCTTTGACGTTGCCTATCGCTTCCTTAACGAATCACCTTGGGAACGTTTGGACCTCGTCAGAGAGAAAATTCCGAACGTCCTCCTCCAGATGCTCTTTAGAGGCGCGAACGCCGTGGGTTATAAAAATTACCCAGACAACGTCGTCAGAGAGTTCATCAAGGAAGCTGCACGCCGTGGCATCGATGTGTTCCGAGTCTTCGACTCACTTAACTGGCAGAAGGGGATGGAAATCGCCATCGACGAGGTCTTAAACTCCGGGATGGTGGCAGAGGCCTGCATCTGCTATACTGGCGATATTCTCGATGTCTACCGCGATAAATACAGTTTACAATACTATATCGATAAAGCAAAGGCACTTGAAAAAACGGGGGCGCATATCCTTTGCATTAAAGACATGTCAGCACTACTCAAGCCTTATGCGGCGACGAAGCTCATCAAAGCGCTTAAAAATGAAGTTTCCATGCCGATCCACCTTCACACGCATGACACGACAGGTAACGGCGTTTCCACGATTCTGATGGCCGCTGAGGCTGGCGTAGACATCGTCGACACCGCCATGTCCAGCATGTCTGGCCTAACCTCTCAGCCAGCACTGAATGCCGTCGTGGCCGCACTTGAGAACACGGAGCGACATACGGGCATGGACCTCGGCAAGCTTCAGCAAATCAGCGACTACTGGCAGGATGTTCGCCCAGTCTATAAACAGTTTGAATCCGACCTCAAATCCACCTCAGCTGAAATTTATAAGTATGAAATTCCAGGCGGACAGTACTCGAACCTAAAGCCACAAGTTGATAGTTTCGGACTGGGACATCGCTTCGGCGAAGTGAAGGAGATGTTTAGAGAGGTGAACGACCTCTTCGGCGACATCGTCAAGGTAACGCCATCCTCGAAGGCAGTGGGCGACATGGCCATCTTTATGGTGCAAAACGACCTGACACCAGAAAACCTCATGGAAAAAGGCGCCGATCTGGCATTCCCGGATTCAGTGGTTTCTTACTTCCAGGGCATGATGGGTCAGCCTGATGGTGGCTTCCCTGTGGAACTCCAGCGAATCGTTCTAAAGGGCGAGGCACCGATTACGGAAAGACCTGGCGAATTATTGCCACCGGAGGATTTCGAAGCGATCAAGCAGCTACTTGAGCAAAAATACAAACGCACATTTGAGATGGATGAGTTGTTGAGCTATGCCCTTTACCCGAAGGTATTCGAAGATTATTTAAAATACAAGGCCGAGCATGGGGATTTATCCCGTGTGGGCTCAGACGTATTCTTCCATGGCATGTTCGAGGGTGAAACCTGTGAGGTGGAAATCGCTTCAGGTAAAAAGCTCATCGTGAAGCTTCTGGAAATCGGGAAGGTAAATAACGTCGGCCAAGTAAGACTCATCTATGATGTCAATGGAAACCGTCGGGAAGTCTTCATAAAGGATAAGGGTTCGAAGTTCGAAACCGTCGTACAGGAGAGCATCCTCGCCGATCCAGATAATAAGTATGAAGTGGGCTCGTCCATCCCTGGTAAAGTCTTTAAGATTCTCGTAAAAGTGGGAGAACCTGTAAAGGAAAATCAAGTGGTGGCCATCGTGGAAGCCATGAAGATGGAAACGTCCGTGGTTTCACTCACCGACGGAAAAGTGGCTGAAATCTATGCGAAAGAAGGCATGCAGGTCAAATCTGGCGAACTCCTGATGAAGTTAGAGAAGTAGTCGAGATGAAGTCGCCATACAAACGTCATAATGCGGATTAAATGAACATTATCGTGACAGATTCGCTCAGAATTGGGTATACTATGAATGAATCGTATGCCGCACCAGCGGCGAAAGGAGGAAGACATGTATCATCTCATTACGGGTGGAAGTTCTGGATTAGGTTTTGAAATCGCAAAGATGTTAATTAAGATGGATGAGCACGTCATTATCTTAGGTCGGAATCAAGAGAAGCTAAACGAAGCACTTAATGCCCTTAAGGATATTTCAAAAAAAGCCGATGTGCTGGCCTACAGCCTGGATATCGCCATCGAAGAAGATGTGGACGCGTTTATAGAAACATTGGAAACATCGGGAAAATCAGTGAAAAACCTCTATAACTGTGCGGGTACCACTTTTTATGGACCCGTTACGGAAATCGGACGCGAGGCGATCGATAACGTGCTACAGTCCAACATGATCGGGCTGATGCTGTTCACCTCTAAGATGATTAGCCATTTATTAAAGAAACCTGCGGAACCGAAGCGTATTATCAGTGTGCTTTCTACTGCGGCGCTAAAGGGTAAGGCAAACGAAACCATCTATAACGCTGCAAAATGGGGCGCTAGAGGGTATCTGGAATCCATAAGGGACGAGCTCTCAAAGACGCCTATCGAAGTCATCAACGTGTTCCCTGGTGGTATGCGTACCGCGTTCTGGGCGGACTCTAAATCGGGCTATGACGTAGACCGCTTTATGGATCCCGTGGATGTTGCCCGCAACATCGTGAGAGTGGCCATGGACAATAAGGTCTATGTCACTGACATCACCATCAGCAGACCGAAAGAATAGAGGGCGGACAAATGACTTTTGCACAATTGGGAGATTTTATTAGAAATAATCCCACGCTCACCAAAATCATCCTCTCGATCGTTTTGATCCTTATCAATATCCTCGTCGTTCAGCTCACCAGTCGTGTGCTATTTAAGACGGTGAAGGATACAGGCACCTACTATAACCTTCAAAAACGGTTTTATTATACGTTTACGTTTATACTCATCATCCTGATCATCATCCTTTGGTCGGAGTCCAAGCTGGATTTGACCACGTATATGGGGTTTATTTCGGCGGGTATCGCCATCGCGCTTAGGGAAATCTTCACCAACATCGCCGCTTGGTTCATCATCGTCTTTCAAAAGCCGTTTGGTGTCGGCGATCGAATTACGGTGAACGGGCAAACGGGCGATATAATCGATATTAAGCTGTTCCAAATCGTCCTACTGGAGGTCTCATCCGTGGACTTCGGTGAACAGAGTACAGGGCGTATCGTCCATGTGCCGAACAATTTCCTGTTCCTCCATGCCATCACGAATGCAAATAGAGGCTTTGAGTATATCTGGAACGAGATTGAAGTCAGGATTACTCAGGACAGTGATTGGGATCAGGCGCATCAGCTGCTCACAGAGATCATTAATAAGCATGCGCTTCATCTCACCAGTGAGATCAAGGCGCAAATAAACGAGGCGTCAAGAAAGTTCATGGTGTACTATCAAAACCTGACGCCCATCGTCTACCTCAGTGTAAAACCAGGCTATACATCCCTTACCATGCGCTATCTCTGTGAGACACGTAAGGCGCGCGTCACAGAAAACGACCTTTGGCGAGAGATTCTCACTGTGTTAGCCGAAACAGAATCGATTAAGCTAATGTAAATTAAAAACGCGTCAAAAAAATGCGCATCCGAAACCCTATTAACGGGATCAGATGCGCTGTTTTTTTGTGCGTTATTTTTCCCATCTGGCGAAATAGAAGTTGTTTTCCTTCAAAAATGCGCCAGAAATGGTGATGTTCGTATCATCCTCCGATTTGGATACGCCTGTGATGGGGATGGGGTTACAGCCATCTCTCACGACTTCGATGTCGTCGATACTGAACTGATTTTTACAGTTATTGCAGATTAATAGGTCGCCAGACTGCTCATAGTAACCACGACCGGAATCGAAACATACCTGGCAGGTGTTAAGCGCCGTCCGAATCGATCCATCAGAAGCTTTTATGGCGATGATTTCCATGTAGTTGTCGGCTTCCTCATAGGGGATAAATGAAGCGGTGGAAGTTATGGCTGATTTATCGATGACGAGATCCTTGCCCTCTACAGTATAAAACGAAGGGGTTGATTCACCTTTTAAAGTACCGAGATAAAAGCCGCCTACGAGAATAACCACTAAAGCCGCTACGATTGCTAGTTTTAAATTGATTTTCATGTGTGCCTCCTTTTTAAATCCTAATGTACCAAAAAGTTATGAAGAAATTATGAAAGTCAAAAAAATAATCCTACTTGACAGGTCGGATATAATGCGTTATCCTAAAACCAATCAATTTGGATTTGAGAGAGGTTATTTATGAAGCGTTTATCGACAAATTTAAAATTGAATCTTTCAGTTTGCTGCTGCTGTTGTACATTTGAATTTTCAAATGAATAACGGTTTAATTGCAGTGCTGGAAAACACTTCGTCTTAATGTAGAATGACGGGAAGGTTCTTTGAGCCTACCCGTTTTTTTTATGCAAAAAATCTGGCCAGATGGATTAAGACTGAAATGAAAAAATTAAGAAATAACAAGAATTAGAAATTAGAAATTTAAAAATTAGGAATCAATAGGAGAAAAGATAATGAAAAAAATGATATTAATCGGTTTAGCAGTGATTGCGCTGGTGGCAGCGGGTTTTATGATGACGAGAAATGGTCAAGATGGTGATGCGATCAAAGTAGGGATGAGTGGTTCCTATAAGCCATACACTTACGTGGATGAACAAGGCGAGCTCACGGGATTTGATGTGGAGGTTTGGAAAGAAATCGGTACGAGAATCGACCGTGAAGTCGAGTTCGTAACGAGTGACTTTAGTGGGTTGTTTGGAATGCTCGACGTCGGTCAAATCGATACGATCGCTAATCAAATTACGATTACAGAGGCTAGAAAAGAAGTCTATTTGTTTACGAGCCCTTATGTCTACTATGGTGCACAGCTCATTACGCAAAGTGACAGAACGGACATTACGGATCTTGAATCCTTAAAAGGTAAAAAAGTCGCTGTCAGCTTAGGGTCAAATTATGAGGAAATGGTCAAGCTATATGATGTAAATGGTGAAATCGAGGTTGTGACCTATGACAGCGGTCCTGGGGCTTATCAGGATGTGGCTTTAGGTAGAGTGGATGCGGCATTAAACGACAGATTAGCACTGCTTTCAGTCATTAATGAATCAGGCTTGGATTTAAAGCTGGCAGGCGACCCGATCGAGGAGCTTCATAATGCATTCCCCTTCTTGATGAATGAGGAGAATGAAGCGCTAATCGAAAAAGTAAATCAAGCCATCGCTGATATGTATGCTGATGGAACGATGAAAGCCATCTCCATGAAATACTTCGCGGTTGACATCACAGAAAGGTTTAAGTAATGAATCGATTTGATTTGGGGATTCTGATCCAATCATTTATCGAGCTTACAGCCGCATTGCCATTAACCCTGACAGTCGGGGTTATGGCCATGGGCATCGGGCTTATAGTGGGAACCTTATTAAGCGTCTACCGATATCTGTATCGTGGCCCTATCGATAAAGTGCTTGCAGGTTACGTCTCATTTTTCAGGGGAACTCCGCTGATGATCCAGCTCTTCCTCTTCTTTTTCGGATTACCACAAATCATGCCATTGTTTGGGAGGATGAATGCATTTCAAGCATCCATCCTCATCATGGGAATCAATGCAAGCGCCTATGTGGCTGAGTCCATAAGGGCGGCACTGTCTTCCATCGATTCTCTTCAGCATGATGCAGGCTTATCCATCGGTCTTAATCGCTACCAAACCATGTGGTTTATCCTATTACCACAGGCCATGCGTGTGGCACTACCCACACTGGGTAATACCTTTATCGGTGTCATACAGGGAACCTCGTTGACGTTTATGCTGGGCTTAAACGATTTAATGGGACTCGCAAAAATGCGTGCCGCTTCAAATTACAGATTTTTTGAGGTTTATCTAGCGGTGGGATTGATGTATTGGTTAATTACGATTGTACTTTCAAAGCTCAACGATCAAATGGCGCAAAAATTGAAAGGTGAGGCGAATTAAATGCTTAAAGTTAAAAATATACAAAAGCGCTTTGGCGATCTTGAGGTGCTAAAAGGTGTTGATTTCGAAATTGCACCAGGTGAAGTAGTGGCGATTATCGGGCCTTCTGGCTCCGGAAAATCGACACTCGTGAAGACGTTTAACTTTCTTGTGAAACCGGATGTAGGAACGATGACCTTTGACGGACGGGCGGTGGATATGCACCGTGCCCATACGAAGGAGATTGAAGCTATCCGAAAGCAAACGGGAATGGTTTTTCAGAATTTTGGTCTTTTTCCGCATATGTCTGTCCTTGAAAATGTCGTCTTATCCCTAAAAAAGGTACAGCATTTTAGTGAGGCAGATGCGAAAGCGCGCGGACTTGAACTTTTAGGACGTGTGGGACTACTGGAAAAAGCGAATGCGGCTCCTCGCACCTTATCGGGAGGGCAGCAACAGCGTGTGGGTATCGCACGTGCGATTGCTTCACGTCCAAAGCTCCTCATACTTGACGAGCCGACTTCTGCGCTTGATCCAGAGCTGGTGGGTGAAGTACTGGCAGTCATCAAGGAATTAAAAAACGACCATATGAGTATGGTCGTCGTTACGCATGAGATGCGTTTTGCTAAAGAAGTCGCAGATCGGATTATCTTCATGGATCACGGACAAATCGTCGCGAGTGGATCACCAGAAGAAATGTTTTCCGAAAATGCACCTCTAAGGCTCAAGCAGTTTGTGGGTGGACTTTTCTTCCTCTGATGGCGCGCAGCAGCTTTTTTCATCTGACCTGTGTCGTCCATGCATAAAAAAATGGGAACCGATGCAAACCGCCATCATCAGGAATGAAAAGAGACCCCCTCGACTTGAACCCTGCCCGCCATATATGGTGAACAATACGATTACCACGGGTATAAGTAGACATAGCATCATTGGAAAATGCCTTTTTTTCTTAGCGTGACCATTATCATGATTTGAATGTTTAGAACACATACGATACCTCTTCCTTTATTTAGTTGCTTTAATATAACCGAATTTTATGCAGAAATTATGAAGAATGGCATAAAGATGCTTAAATTTTTAAATTAATCGAATGATGTTCATAGATTCTTCATAAAGTCCTGTCATAATTAATAAAAATACCCCGTGGGGGTATATCAAAAGGAAGAAGAGGTGCTTTATGAAAAAGACAGTCAGTATTTCAGGAATGACATGTGGTCATTGCGTTAAAAGAGTTGAGAATGCACTTGGTGAGTTAAGTGGCATCAAATCAGTTGTCGTGAACCTAGCAGAAAAGAATGCCATCATAGAAGTTGATGAAAATACAAGCGATGCATTGATTCGTGAAACCATCGATGATATTGGATATACCGTCGAGGCAATTAATTAATCAAATAACGCCCACTACATTATAATGTAGTGGGTGTTTTCTAATTTAAAGGGTGACTTTCTTTATTACTGACGAAAGAGAATCCTCATACCCGCTCATCAAGATGACGAAGCTCTTTAAATAGGAAGAGTGCGGTGAGTAACGATGCGACGAAGTCTGCTGTAGGGCCTGCATACCAGACCCCAGTGAGACCGAAAATCTTCGGAAGGATAATCAGCAGTGGGATGAGGACGAGAACCTGTCTTAGCAAGCTGAGGAAGATGGCTTTAGGCGCTTTACCCACCGCCTGGAAGTAGTTGGCGCTGATGATCTGGAAGCCGACGAGCGGAAGCATGCTCAGGAAGATTCTCATCCCTTTAGTCGCAACGGCGATAAGCTCAGGGTCGCTGTTAAAGATGCGAACGAGGGGTTCGGTTAAGAATTGAGTGAGTATAAATCCGGTAGTAGCGACCGTTACACCAGCCGTAATAGCCAGCTTAAGGGCTTGTTTTACACGACCATACTCCCTTGCACCATAATTATAGCCCACGATGGGCTGCGTTCCCTGATTGATGCCGAAAATCGGCATCAGGAAGAAGATGGCGATGGCGTTAATCACCGTCATGGCACCGATGGCGATATCGCCCCCATAAGCCTTAAGCGCGTTATTTGCGATCACTGATACGACGCTAGCGGCAACCTGCATAAAAAACGGAGACATTCCGATGGAGACGATGCTGATGACGACAGCTTTTGATAGCTTTAAGTTTTTACTATGAAGCTTAAGTCTACTTTTGCCTTTTGTAAAGTGATAGATCACGACCATCATACTAAAAAACTGTGAGAGAATCGTCGCCAGCGCGGCACCTGCGATGCCCATATCCAGTCCGAAGATAAAGATGGGATCGAGTACGATGTTCGTCAGTGCGGCACCGATGGTCGTCATCATGGCGATGGTCGGATGACCCTCAGAACGCATGACGCCAGTCAGACCAAAACCTAAGCCCTGAAAGATTGCGCCATAAAGGATGATGGTCAGGTATTCGTCTGCATAGCCGATGGTGGCTTCACTTGCACCGAATAAGTAGAGTAGCGGCGTTTTAAAGAGTAAGCCGAGCACCATGACCGCACCCATGATGAAAAAGAGGAGGGTAAAGGCGTTGCCGAGAATGCGCTCTGCTTCATCCTGATGGCCTTCGCCGAGTTTGATGGAGATTCTGGAGCCAGCGCCGATACCGACGAGCATACCGAAGCCCATGAGTAGCGTCATGAGTGGCAATGAAAGACCAATCCCGGTCATGGCCAGCGGTCCGATCCAGCCGATGTACATTCTGTCCACGACATTATAAAGGGCGTTTACGACCATACCGATGATGGCAGGGATGGAAAATTTAAGTAAGAGTTTACCGATTTTTTCGTTTTTTAAGAGTTCGTTATGTGACATAAAATTCCTTTCTATTATTGAACTATTTATTCGAGTCTGTGGCTTCATGTTTCATGTGTCTAACATTTTCACACATGTGGTTCATGAGGCGCTCCAAATGACAGAGGTCCTCTTCGCTAAGCCCGTGTGTAAGGGTTTCCTGCCAGATGATGCTGGCGGCTTTAAGCGCATCATGATGCTGCTTTCCCAGTGCAGTAAGGGCGACGCGGTTGATGCGGTGATCGGTTGTATCGCGCTTACGCTCTATGAATCCAGAGACTTCAAGCTTCTGAATCGCTCTGGTCACTGTGGTTTTATCGATTTCTACCGCTTTTGCCAGTTCATCCTGGCTGGCGCTATCTACCCCGTTCAAGTAGAAGAGGATGCCGATTTGGCCGTTGCTGGCATCGATATTTTCGATGCGATTAGAATAGAACCATTGGCCACCGCGATGCAGGATGGAGAGTGCTTTACCGATATAAAAGGGCTTCTTTTCCGACATGGGAAACCTCCTTCTTTTAGTTGCTTATGCAACTATATTATTTCAAATTAGTTGCATTGTCAACTAAATTAAAAGTTTAACAAAAAGCGCATCTATAAACAGATGCGCTTTTTACCGTAGTGAATCTATATGGGGTTGTTTATTGCGCAGAACTCACCGAAAGGACACCGTCGCGATAAGTGATGGATGCGGTGTCACCCTCTTGGATATGTCCTGTAAGGATCGCTTTTGCCAGTGCTGTTTCCAGCTGCCTTTGAAGAAGGCGTTTTAATGGACGAGCGCCGAAATGGACATCGTAGGCGGCACTAACCAAAGCCACTTTTGAAGGATCATCGATGACGAGACGAATATTACGGTCTTCCAGTCTATGCTCGATTTCTCTGAGCAGTAAGTCGATAATTCTAACCATCACATCCGTTCCAAGAGGTTTAAACAGGATCACATCATCCAAACGGTTTAGAAATTCTGGTCTAAAGCTCTGCTTAAGAATTAGATCGATTTGATGCTTTGCTTCATTCGTAATTTCGCCTTCAGGGGTGATGCCATTTAACAGGTATTCTGACCCGAGATTGGAGGTCATGATGATGATACAGTTTTTAAAGTTCACGGTTCTGCCTTGTGCATCGGTGACGCGTCCATCATCTAAAATCTGTAGCATGATGTTAAACACATCTGGGTGTGCCTTTTCGATTTCATCGAAAAGAATGACAGAGTAAGGCTTGCGTCGGATGACCTCAGTGAGCTGTCCACCTTCCTCGTAACCGACGTATCCTGGAGGCGCGCCGATCATACGCGAAACGGTATGGCGCTCCATATACTCGCTCATATCGATTCGCACGAGATTTTGCTCGGAATCGAATAGCGAATGGGCGAGCTGCTTCGCCAGTTCTGTTTTACCTACGCCAGTCGGTCCTAAAAAGAGGAAGGAACCGATGGGCTTAGTCGGGTCTTTGATGCCTGCCCGTGATCTTAAAATCGCATCGGAAACCTTGTTTACAGCATCCTGTTGTCCGATGACATGGTTGTTCAATTCATCCTCTAGATGCAACAGCTTTTCACGTTCACCTTCAACGAGCTTTTCAAGTGGAATACCGGTCCACCTTGAAACGATGCTTGCGATTTCTTCAGCAGTGACCACCTCGCGGACCATTTTATTCTGAGCACCTTTTTGCGCTTCGAGGGCTTTTAGCTGCTTTTGGAGCTCAGGTAGACGACCGTATTTGAGCTCTGCCGCCTTGTTCAGGTCATAGCTTCTCTCGGCGCGTTCGATGGCGTTTTGCACCTGATCGAGCTCCTCCTTAAGTTTTGTCACTTGATCAACAGAGGATTTTTCGTTTTCCCATATCGCCTTTTTACTTTCGAAGGCATGCTTTAATTCGGAAAGCTCGTTTTGAAGTTTATCTGAACGGTCGAGAGAGCTTTGATCCTTTTCTTTTGATAAAGCGGCCAGTTCAATTTCTAAGGTCATCATCTTCCGTGAGAGTTCATCCAGCTCCACAGGGAGGGATTCGATTTCGGTTTTAATCACCGCACAGGCTTCATCCACTAAGTCGATTGCCTTATCCGGTAAGAAGCGGTCGGAGATATATCGGTCGCTGAGTACCGCCGCTTGGATCAGCGCTTGATCACTGATGCGAACCCCGTGATAGACCTCATATCTTTCCTTTAGGCCACGAAGGATGGTAATCGTGCTTTCCACAGAGGGTTCAGCGATGATGATCGGCTGAAAGCGGCGTTCCAGAGCAGTGTCCTTTTCGATGTGCTTTTTGTATTCTGATAAGGTGGTGGCGCCGATGCATTTTAACTCTCCTCTCGCCAGAAGCGGCTTTAGCATATTACCGGCATCGAGTGCACCATCGGTGCGTCCAGCACCTACCACTGTATGGAGCTCATCGATAAAGAGCATGATTTTTCCATCAGAGTCCTTAATTTCATCTAGAACCGCTTTTAGTCTTTCCTCAAATTCACCTCTGAATTTTGCACCTGCGATTAATGCCCCCATGTCAAGTGAAAAGATGGTCTTATCCTTTAAGCTGTCGGGGACGTCCCCTTTTACGATGCGCATGGCGAGGCCTTCGGCGATGGCGGTTTTACCCACTCCTGGTTCCCCGATAAGTACGGGGTTATTTTTCGTTTTTCTAGACAGAATGCGTATGGCGCGCCTAATTTCCTCATCGCGTCCGATGACTGGATCGAGCTTATTTTCACGGGCTTTCGCGACGAGATCGACCCCATACTTTTCTAAGACATTATAGGTTTGCTCAGGCGAGTCATTTTGAACGCGTTTATTGCCACGTACTCTCTTTAGGGCTTCCAATGTGTTCGCTTCTGTGACCCCGAACTCAGCGAAAAGACGCTTCAGTTCAGCGGTAGGCATGGTGATCATGGCGAGTAAGAGATGTTCAACACTGGTGAACTCGTCTTTCATGCGTTTCGCGATTTTTTCAGCCTCACTGATGATCTTTTCCGTACTCTGTGCGAGATAGCGTTGATTTGCACCAGTAACCTTAGCTTTTCTCTGAATCATGGAAGAGACCGTCGCTTCAAACCCATTATAATCAGGACTTACCGATTCGAGTAATGATTTTACCAGACTATCTGGAAGCATTAAAGTAGCATATAATAAATGCTCGGGGTCAATAGCGGCACTGCCATATTCATCAGCGAGTTGACTCGCATTATTTAGTGATTGCAGTGTGTTTCGCGTCATTTTTTCTTGATTCATGGTTTGCACCTCCTTATTTTAGCACTCTAACGCAGAGAGTGCTAACTTCTAACTTTATTTTACACCTGCTGTTATAATTTTCAAGAAGCCACATAAAGAATTCACGATTTTTTTACGATTGGCGATCTGTATAAACGCATACCATATGATAGTGAAAATTTTGATTATCCCTTTAGATATAGGGTAGATAAGTAATGGAATTATACATTATAATGGTGATACAAATACTATACTTATAGGAGTGATTTGATGAAGATCGGAAACATAACCTTACAGCTTAGCGGCATCGACCTAGCTTGCTTAAAAGAAAAAGACATCATGGAAAAAATTAAAGTTGATTGTGTAGAGAAGGGATTATCAGAAGCTGAAGTCGGCGAAATCAACGTCTACATCAATGTGGAGGGAACAGCGGTCACCGCCTACTATGTATGCGAAAACGGCAGTGGCGCCATCAGGTTAAATTAATACGCAGCATGATGTTCCATCAAAGTAGCTCATAAAAAATCCGCCTCTGAAAGGGCGGTTTTTTTTGCGTGTGAGGGTGCACTTTTATGATATTCCTATGTTTTCTTAAGAGATTTTTAATAGTTGAGGTTTAGAATGGGCGTAGAAAATTAAAGTTGGGGTGATACCATGTTGAATATCAAACAAGTCACAAAGGTGTATAGCAACCAGAAGAAAGCGGTGGATGCGCTGGATCTGGAAATTAAACAGGGAGAAATCTTCGGGTTTATCGGACCGAATGGCGCTGGAAAAACCACCACGCTAAAGATGATTACAGGCATCATCGCGCCTACATCAGGTGAGATTACCATCGATGGTCACAGCATCCGCACTGACGCTGTCGCTGCGAAAAGAAGCTTTACGTTCGTACCAGACCATCCAGAAATTTATGATGCCATTAAGGGCATCGATTATTTGAACTTCATCGCGGACATGTACGATGTGTCTAAGGAAGTGAGAAAAGAGCGTATCGAGAAATTTACGAAGCAGTTTCAGATCGATGATGCATTAACACAGCCGGTGAACAGCTATTCGCACGGGATGCGCCAAAAGCTCATGATCTGCGGGGCATTGTTACCTAAGCCCAAAATGTTTATCCTCGATGAACCACACGTGGGACTCGACCCGCATTCTGCTAAGGTGCTTAAGGATTTGATGAAGGAGCACTGTGAAGAAGGGGGAACCGTCCTGTTTTCATCACACGTTTTAGAGGTTGTGGAGAATTTATGTGACCGTGTGGCGATTATCCATAAGGGAAAACTCATCGCACTTGGAACACCGGAGGAGATTAAGCAGGACCGTACGGTGACATTAGAAGACATTTTCTTGGAGATGACGAAGGATGAATAAGCTGTGGGCACTGACGAAAATTCAACTAAAGGACTTCACAAGTCGCTATACGCAGCAGCTTAACATTAAGAGCAAGCTGCTAAATCGACTGATGATCGTGCTGCCGCTGTTTATTCTATTTCCTGCGATAGAAATCGTACGGCAGATGTATTTGTCCTTCGCCATGATCGGGTTTCCTGAACTGACCATGACGTATATGTATGTGGCGACGACCATGATTCTCTTTTTTATGGCGATTCCGCTGGTGGTTTCCGTATTCTTTTATTCGAAGGATTTGACGTTTATCGCCACACTTCCTGTTAAGGAAGATACCGTGGTGTTTTCTAAGCTCGCTTCGGTTTATGTTTATTTAGTTGCCTTGGCAGCGGCATTGTTTGGTTCTAGCGTGGGCTTTTATGCATTAGCAGATGGGCTGAAGCTCGCGCCACTTCTTTTAGGACTCCTGGCAACCTTGTTCACACCACTCATGCCGCTGATTTTCGCGACACTGGTGATCGTGCCGTTTATGACGTTTATCGGCGGTCGTAAGAATCGTAATCTCATGGTCATCGTGGGAAACATCGTGCTTTTAGCAGTCATCATCGTCATGCAGCTACTGTTTACGCGTATCAGTATGGATCCCGCTTCGCTTCAGAAGTACCTGTCGAGCAGTGATGGACTCATGGCGCTCATCGGACATCGATTCCCGCCAAGCGTATGGCTTACGAAGATGGTGCTGGGTTCTGTGATGGAAACGGTGTACTATATTCTTCTTAACCTTGCATTTGTGGTGGTGCTGAAGTTTACAGCGGGTCACCTTTATAAAGGGGCTATGACGAAGTATAACCAGCAAAGCAGTAACGGGAAAAAGGGAAAGATAGCGTATAAAACCCGTTCAAAGCGCCTATTATTAATCCAAAGACATATCGGAATCATCGTCCATAACCCGACGTTTTTACTGAATACGGTCATGACGATTTTTATACCGATTTTACTGTTCGGCATCTATGCGGCGATGGGACTTATGAGTCTGGAGACGTTTAAGGATCCGATGTTTAAGCCGTTTGGCATCTACATCTTCGCTGGGATTATCAGCGCACCGAGCCTTATGGGTAGCTTATCGGCCACAGTGATCACGCGTGAAGGAAAGACATTTTGGGAAACGCGGGTTTTACCGGTTTCCATCAAAGAAAATATTTTAACGCGTATCCTCTCAAGTGTGATCATCAATACGTTTGCGACGGTGATTCTAGCGGCGGCATCGTTCTGGATATTACCACTCACACCGCTGGAAATCGTGTTAGCACTGGCGTTTAGTATGGCAGCAAATCTCGCGTTTAGTACATTAGATATCATCGTGAACATCTTAAGGCCCTTTATTAACTGGTCGAACCCGACAGCGGCGATTAAGAATAACATGAATATCATGATTGCACTGTTGTTTAGAGTCGTATTAGGCGGATTAGGGTATCTGATGGTCAAGCTTTTACCTGATGTGGGCGGCGCCTATATGGTGGCACTTTTCACCGTTCTCATGACCATCGTTTATTTCGTGGCGCATGCGCTGGTAAATGGAAGGTTCCGAATCAAGTTTATCGAGATGGACGTGTAATGAATCAATCAATTAATATTAAATAATAAATAATAAATAATAAATAATCCAAAAAATAGAGAAGCGTGTCAAGTCCAATCGGATTTAGACACGCTTTGATTTATTTGGCAGGAAGGGTAACTTCTGTTTGGTGACTTCGGTTAATCGTTATAGAATGTGATTCTATTTTTACCAGCATGCTTCGAGGCATAAAGTGCGCGGTCTGCATCGCGCATGATGTCATCGAAACACGTATGCTCAGGCCGGTTCGTGGCGACACCTAGACTGATGGTAAACTTTATGATGCCTTGATCCGTTTCGATCTGCATGGCTTCCAGTCCGTGGCGAATGCTTTCTGCGAGCTCTAAAACGAGATCCTTACGACGGTTTTCGATGAGCAGCGCAAACTCTTCGCCGCCATATCGAGAGAACAGCATGTCCTCATCGATGGTCATCTTAATGCGCATGGCGAGCTGTTTAAGCACCACGTCTCCGATGGGATGGCCAAAAGTGTCGTTTATATTTTTAAAGTCGTCCACATCCATGATGATGGCGTGAAGTCTTTCTGGTTTTGACAGGTAAGCTGGGTAAACCTTATCGCCATACGCGTTAAAGTAGCCGCGATTATGAATCCCGATCAGGGCATCAAAATCTGCCATATAGGATAGGGCTTGTTCTTTAAGTGAGAGCTGTATGGCGTAATGGTAAAGCAGTAAGCTCAGTGCGCCAAAGGTGGAGATAAGGCTGAGATTATGAAAAAGGCTGTTCACTTGATCGGACACGGGAATCAGCGGCATAGTAAAGTGGCTGAGCTCACAGACGAAAAAGCTGATGGCGATGATCACGCTGAAGGCCAGTGTAAAAAGTCGATCAGAAAAAAACTTCATGTCGTTAATCAGATAGAGCACGACCACCAAAGCGATGAGCTGATAATGAAAGCCCGTTTCACGGGTGAAATTCACATTGGTCTGCATGACCACTAGAAAAATGGAAGAGAGCATCGCCACCAATTTGGAGAGAAGGATCTTTTGGTGAAAATTTAAACGAAGTGCAAGCATAAATGGAAAAATGCCTATGAACTGTATTAAGGCAGCTTGGCGAAATCCCATAAAAGCGAATAGTATCGTAAAGACTAGCACGACGGCCATGGACAGATGAATATAGATGGCAAATAGGCGCTCTCTGGCACCTTGATTCGGCATAATGCCTTGTTTATGAAAGGGTATGTTCATGAGTACCTCATGTGATCATATCATAATAACGTTGTTAAAAAAACGAAACATCCTTTAAAGTATAACACAAAATAAGTTTGTGAAAAATATAATTTAATTTTTATATGGATTACTGTTAAAAAAACAACATTTAGAAACCCCCTCAATAACATAGACACTCCAAAAAATTAGGAGTATAATGTTAAAAACGTAACCCTTTTATGTAGGGAATACTATGAGGTGACTAATGAAGAGTGGATTAACGAGAAAAATTACCATCATTATCGCCATTTTTGCGATTATGATCAGTGTTATCGTCGGCGGACTTTCATTACTATTCAGTAGAAATGCAATGATCGATGAAGCAAAGAAGAGTCTATTGGAGTTGACAAAAGAGAGTTCGGAAAGGATCACTTTAACAGTGAATAACCGTTTGGAACTTTTAAAAGAGATTGCGAACCGTTCACAGCTCCAGTCCATGAACTTTAATTTGCAACACACCTCACTCAAGAATGATGTGGAACGACTGGGATATCTGGACATGGCCATCGTTGACACAAAAGGTCAAGCGAAGTATATTTTAGAAGGTTCAAATGCGGACTTAGCAGACCGTTCATATATCATTAAAGCACTTGCAGGGGAAGCGAACGTTTCTGATGTAATCATCAGCAAGGTCACCGGTCAAGCGGTCCTCATGTACGCGGTACCGATTAAGAAGGATGACCAAGTAGTGGGCGTGCTCATCGCCAGAAGAGATGGTAACGCCTTATCTGAAATTACGGATGAACTTGGTTTTGGAGAAGAGGGCTATGCCTACATGATCAACGATAAGGGAATTACTGTATCTCATCCAGATAGAGAATTGGTGATGCAGCAATTTCAACCGATTGTAGCGGCTGAAACTGATAAATCATTTGTAGAAGTAGCCAAGGTATTTAAGAAGGTACTCGATGAACAATCAGGTGTTGGATTATATACCTATGAGGGCGTATCAAACTTCTTCGCCTTTAAGCCTATAGAAGGCACCAATTGGTTTTTAATCAATACTGCCGCTGAAAAAGAAGTGCTCAAAGGTGTAAATCTTTTGGTCAATACATTGATCATCATCGTCATCGCAGTGGTGGCGCTCGCCATGTTAGGCGCAGTCGTTTTATCGAGATCCATCGCTAGACCGATCGTTAAGCTTACTACTTTAGTGGAAAAACAATCATCGCTGAATTTCAGCAAGCAGGCTGATTCGGCAGTGGCTTCACTTGAAAAACGCCAGGATGAAATCGGATTTATGGCGAAGGCCTTAAATCAAATGGAAGATAACGTAAGAGAGCTTCTGGTCAGTGTTTCCAGCACCGCAGAGCAAGTATCGGCAACCTCAGAAGAGCTTACAGCTACCTCTCAGCAATCAGCGACTGCTTCTGGTGAAGTGGCACAGACCGTTAATGATATCGCTAAGGGTGCAAGCGACCAAGCAAGCAACACCCAAGATGCCATGATTGTGCTTCAAAAGCTTAGTGATGAAATCGAAAATAACCAAAAGCGTACTAAAGACCTTTCCGTCTCTTCAGAGGAAATCGGCAAGCTCGTAGGTGATGGTCTAAAAGTGGTTGAAAATCTGGCGAAAAAGGCCGTTCAAAATGCAAGCGCCTCCTCGACAGCATATGAGAGTATTCAAAAGACAAATGAAAGCACGGTTAAAATCGGAGAAGCAAGCAGTTTGATTTCATCAATTTCTGATCAAACCAATCTGCTGGCACTTAATGCTTCCATCGAGGCAGCTCGTGCAGGTGAGCATGGTAGAGGCTTCGCGGTTGTAGCTGACGAAATCCGTAAGCTTGCTGAAATGTCTAGAAACACTACGACGACTATCGATGAGATGGTGGACCGACTTAGAGCGGATGCAGAAATGGCAGTGAATAAAATGAAAGAGTCCAGTGAAATCGTCGAGGAGCAAGAGACAAGCGTCAAGCTCACACGTCAGACGTTTGACGGTATCACAGAGGCTATCGAAAAATCAGAGAAGCTTGTTCATTTAATCGAAACCTCCAGTAAAAAGATGGAAGAGAATAAATCAGAGGTTCTGGAAAATATCGAAAGACTGGCATCAGTAGCAGAAGAAAACGCTGCTGCCACAGAGGAGGCTTCAGCTGCCATCGAAGAGCAGTCAGCTTCTGCAGAAGAAATCGCGAACGCAAGCGAGGACTTATCTGAAATGGCCCAGACGCTTCAAGCCCTGATTAGGAAGTTCACGGTATAATACATTAAGACCAAAACACAAGACTTTGTGTTTTGGTCTTTTATATTTTGGGGTATAGGTTGCATGGGAGGAGGTTCGTATGACCAATTATGCAAAAAGGTTCATAATAGTTATCATACTGATATTAGTATCGAGTATGATATATGTTGTAAGTGTTATTCTAAGTCAAACACCGTCCATGGTCAAATCTGGGGAGCTAGATCTATCAAAAATCGAAATGAATGACGATAGATTTTTATCACTCAGCGGCGAATGGTCCTTTTACTGGAACCAACTCATAAAACCAAATGAAATTCGAAGTCATCCTGGAAGCCTAATTCAAATCCCAAGTGTATGGAACGATTTTAAGATTGAAGGTGAAACCATCGGGGGGGATGGATATGCTACATATTCACTCAAAGTAAGTGGTGCTAAAGAAGGTGTGAAATATGGCCTTAGAATCGAGAACTTAAGCACATCATACAAATGTTTTATAGATGGAATTGAAGTTGCAAGCAATGGAATTGTAGGTAAATCAGAAACAACTTCGAAACCAAACTATTATCCAGTAACTATAAATTTTGTACCTGAAAATGAAAATTTTGATATCGTCTTTCATGTTTCAAATTACACCTACGCTAGAGGTGGGTTTTGGTATGATGCCTATATAGGCAGCTTTTCCGCAATTGAGAAGTTAGATGAGACTATTTTGTTTAAGGACGCAATTGTCATCGGTAGCTTGATCATGATGGCTGTTTATTTTGCGAGTCATTTTATGCTCATCAGAAGAGCTGAGTATGGTATTTTTTTCGTTATCATGAGTTTGCTATTGATCATCAGAACATCTTTATATGGCGATTATCTGATAGTTAAGATGTTTCCCGATATTCCTTTTGAAGTGATTGTATTTTTGACCTATTTAATTATTATATGGTTTCCAGTCACATTAGTTTTTATGATACAAAGTTTTACTGGCCATTCGATTTCTAAACGGATGTCATGGATGTTGGTAACCTATGGATTAATCATGACAGCAATCACTCTGATGGCACCAATAAAAATTTATACACAAATGGTCTATTTTTTAGAAGTGTTTTCATTTGGCGCTGTCGTTTATGCAATTTTAAGAACGCTAAAACCATATGTTACCGGTGAAAATGATTCATTTGTTCCAATTCTCGGCGCATGGATGATTTTGCTTGCCGGATTACATGATGTCTTCTATCAAGCAAACTTAATCTCAAACAGCTATGGTGAATGGTCTTCTGCAAGTCTTGTCATTTTCATGTACTTATTGACTTTCATGATGAACAAACGTTACTCTCAGGCTTATACTGAGTCAATAATTTATTCAAATCAATTGAAACAATCCTTAGAAGATCAAAAGGTACTGACTGAGGAACTCATTCGATTAGATGGTTTGAAAGACCAGTTCTTGACCAATACTTCACATGAACTGAGAACACCACTCAATGGCATTATTAATATCATAGATTCTCTTTTAAGGGGCCATGGAGGAAATTTGTCATCAAATCAGTTTTCAAGTTTAAGCATTGTTAAGAGATCAGGTGAACGCCTGTATCATTTAATTAATGATATTTTAGATGCGGCAATGATTAAGGAAAATAAGCTGAAAATAAATATTAGTGTATTTGATGTCTTTATTGTAATAGAGGATTGTTTTACAGTTTTGAAAGCATCTGCTCATAAAAAAGACATACAATTGATTAATGGTATCTTACCGCATCATTTTTATTTAGAATCAGATGAAGAGCGATTTAAGCAAATTATGTTAAATATTATGGGTAATGCCATAAAATATACAGAGTTTGGTGAGGTAAGAATAGAAGCTAAAGTTGAAGATGAATATTTTACTATAAAAGTGATAGATACTGGGGTTGGTATATCTGAGGAGAACCTTAAAAGTATTTATCAAGTTTTTCATCGATTGGAGGATGCCTCTTCATTATCAATCGAAGGCAATGGTCTTGGTTTGTTCATTGCGGAGCAATTGGCGACCTACTTGGGTGCAAAAATAGCCGCAGAGAGCGAAATAGGGAGAGGTTCGACTTTTACGATATCTTTCAGTACCAAGCAATTGATCAAGGATTACAAAGAAAGGATTCAAGATATTAAGCTTGTTAATGAACCCGAATATTATCATGATGAAAAGAAATGGAGTACTGGAATTGAATCGGATGTTTTAGCGCTCGTCGTAGACGATCAAGAGGCTAATAGGAAAGCTTTGGTTAACCACCTCAACCTAATGGGGATTTCATGTGACGAAGCGAAAAATGGCGTAGAAGCATTATCAATGATTCATTCAGAACGACAGTATTCGATAGTGTTGCTAGACATTATGATGCCAGGACTCTCGGGTTTTGAAGTGCTTAAAAGGATAAGGGAAAATTACGATGCACTTGAGCTTCCCGTACTTATGCTAACTGCGCGTATTAATCCTACTGACGTCGCACATTCTCTTGAATTAGGAGCGAACGACTATTTATCTAAACCGTATGATGTAGATGAATTAAATGCCCGGGTTAACAATATTTTAGGTTTCAAGGAAACCCATCATAAACTATTGAAAATGGAGCTCTCCTTTTTACAAGCTCAAATCAAACCACACTTTATATTTAATGCACTAAGCGTCATCTCGTCACTATCGGTTAGAGATCCTTTAAAATCTAAAGTATTAATTCTCGATTTAGCGGATTATCTCAGACTTAGCTTCGATTTTGAAAATCATTCGGGTCTTTCTAATTTAGATAGAGAACTTGACCTCGTAAAAGCGTACGCTTCAATCCAGAGAGCAAGGTTTGGAAATCTAATACAAATTGATTTTGAAGTTGAGCCTGACATTGATTTAACATTACCTGTGCTTTGTATTCAACCCTTAGTTGAAAACGCAATAATACATGGTAGCCTTAAAAATGAAAATGGTGGACATGTTTTACTATCAATTAAGTGGATTAATCAGTATGTGCGCATATCAATTTGTGATAATGGACCTGGAATTTCATTAGAGGTCATAAACCGGCTTTTATTTGATGAGCCACAGTTTGGACATGTGGGATTACAGAACATTCATAACCGTTTAAAAAAACTATATGGAAATGGTCTTAATTTTCATAAAAGTGATTCCTTTAACACGGTAATATCCTTTGATGTGCCCTACGTTTCTAAGGAGAGTATTCATGAAAGTATTAGTGGTTGAAGATGAGATTCTGACGCGAGAAGAAATTCTAGATTATGTACTGGCATATTTCGCGGATAAAAAAATTGAATCAATAGAGGTTTTAGGAGCCGAATCAGCATCCGAAGCTATTAAGCTTGCAAACGCAAACGATTTTGATATGGCATTACTTGACATTGAGATGCATCAAACGGATGGACTAGAGCTAGCCTCTAAGTTATACGAACGACTTCCAAATATAAAAATAGCTTTTATCACTGCATATAACCATTTTGCTACGGAAGCGTTTGAAGTCTATGCAGTGGATTATGTTCTTAAACCAATCCGTGTGGAACGCCTTTATAAGTGTCTAGATAAACTGGTTGGGTTACTTGATATCCAGATTAAAAAAGCCACAGTTCGTATTCTGTCCTTTGGTAAATTTGAGGTTTTTATAGGAGAAGAAAGGGTTAAGTGGAAACGGTCAAAATCCAGGGAGGTACTTGCCTATTTAGTCATGCACCATGGTCAAGCCATTCATAAGGAAAAACTATGTGATGTGATTTTTTCAGATATGCCATTAAGCAAAGCATTAGTAAACCTGCACACATCGGTAAGTCATATAAGAAAGCTTGGCATCAATATCCACTATTATGATAATGCCTACGAATTTCGAACAAACGGTGTAAAGTTAGATCTAGTAGATTTTGAAAATAAGCTCAAACATTCTAACGGAGTGGGATTCATTAGTTATGATTGCCGGCTGGATGCCATTAAACTTTATAAGGGTCATCTCTATGAAGAAGAAGGTTTTATTTGGGCAATGGCCCATCAAGCATATCTTCATAATCAATTGATCCAACTAAAGCGCAAATTAACTTAATACACAGAAATTTTGAATGTGACTTAATCACAAAAAAGAGAAAAACCGCAAAAAAAGACATAACTTTTGTGGTTTTTTTCTTTTTTGTAAGAATTCTGTCAGTAAGTTTTAATATTCTAGTAGTAGGAGGTGATGCTGTGAGTCGAATAATGGTGGTTGATGGCAATCACGAAGTAGGCCAGTTCATTTTTGATATGATTAGTCGAATTGAGACTTATGAAGTTTCAGTGAACTATAGTAACGCTGTAGAAGCATTAAAATCGCTTAAACTCATAAGACCAAATATGATCTTTATTAATGTCCTACTGAACGGCATGACTGGCATCAAACTAACAAACCTTATCAAGCAAAAATATCCAGATATATTTATCATTTTAATGTCGGATAATTCGAGCTATGCGCTTGATGGTTTTGAGGCGGGGGCAGACAGTTTTCTCTCCAAACCCATTAAAGAGGAAGATTTAATAAGTTTACTCAAGAAAGCGAAAGTTAAGTAAATTAAACATTAAATGAAAGGAGCTACATATGAAGAAATTATTAGCATTAGTCATGGCTTTTGTGCTTATTGCGACGAGTATCGGTTCGCCAAGTGTTTATGCAGCCGATGCAAGTGACATCACCATCAGCCAGGAATCAAATGTAGACGTCGTATTGTCAGTGGGAAATTCAGCGGTCAACATCAACAGCTTTAATAACGATTTGACACAGGCATTAATTGCAAAAGGGGTACCTGCAGAGCGAATTAATATCAGTTCCATCCAAGCGGCGACTTCTTCGACGGATACTCAATCAGCGAGTGATATCGTCAATGGCTGGTTAGCCCGACCAATCGGTGTAAGTACCACTTCAGGAATGAAGGATACAGATTATGCCGCTCGATATACTGTCGATGTCGGTAACAACTGGATTGCATCAACTGCTTCATCAGATCGACCAGCGGCTGTGTATTTTGATCCTAATGGTTTTAATATCCGAAATGCCACTATCGAATATACGTGGGGAATTTCACCGATTGCAAACGATTTTGCCCATGGTGAAGCCGGTTTTATTTTTAGGATGGACGAAACCCGCAATAACTTCTATACCTATACATTAGATAACCATGCCGCATGTGGTAACTTAACTGGATTCGGTTCTGATGGAACAGCTGCAGAAGCAATATTAAAGTTTACAAATGGAAGCAACAGCCCATCCTCAAAATCACCATTAGCAGCTCAAACAGCTGGAACGAATATGTATGCTACTAATACAGCAATCAACCCAGCAGCCATGAAGCTCAATGATTTTGCCATTTATGCACAAGGTAGAAAAGAATACATCAAAATAGAGCTAAACGGTAACAACATCAAAGTTTACAGAAGAAAAAACGATAACAGTGGCACAGATGTCAATGCTCTTGATAAACAGGATCCTTATGTTAAAATTTTCGACTGGACAGATGAAACTAATCCATTTATGACTGGAACCATTGGATTTTATGTTTGGGATCAAGCGTTAGCTTATTTTTCAGACATAACGATTTCTACAGAATCCACACGCGGATTTGCAGAAATTATTCGCCAACCACAGTGGCGTTCTAATGCAGAGCATTTCGTCGTCAATTTAGAAGACTCTTTAATCCCAGATTTCGAAGATTCAGTAAAATTAGGTGAAATCCTATCGAGAATGGGAAATGAAGACATCCACTATCTCGGATGGGGAACGACCACCAATCAAGCACAAAGTGAAGCTTTTCTAGATAAAAATGACGATAAAGGAACGTTTACCCTTAACTCAGATTATGCACAGTCCATCCAGGACATGGCAGATTATATTTACAGCGTGTATTTTAGTTCAAAAGAAAGCAATGTTCTCTATGTAGATGTGGATAAGCCTCAAGAGTTGACAGTGACACCAAACGAGGAAAAATATAACACCACTGATGGAAGTTGGCCAAACGGCAAGTGGAAGGTGACACATGATCCGACCTATTTTAACGAAGATCAAGGTTTGGCAGTCTTCCATGATCAATATATGGATGACTTAGATATCACCTTTACTAAACCGGGTGAGTATCTGGTTTATTATAAAGATGTATTAGTAAAAACAGTGAGAGCCCATCGAAAGCCATTTGCACTCTTTAACGTTTCAGTTGATGGAAGTCGAAATGTCACCTTAACTGACCTTTCTTATGACCTGGATCACATTCTCGCAGGCAACAAGGGAATCACAGACCGTGAGTACCAGTGGAAGGAAACCAGCAGCAACACATGGACTGATGGTACCGTCGCTACACTAGATGCAAATAAGGAATATATAATCAGACAACGCGTTAAAGATGAGGAAGGTCAATGGAGTAAATATTATAATCGTTACGTTTCCACCAACAGTAACGCCGCCACTGTAAAGGCCATACCTGAATTTTTAATGGACAAGACCATTGTTAGTAAAGCCCCTGGAATCATCGATGTTACAGATATTAGCTATGCACCGATAGGAGCAACCACAGGTACTGAATGGACGGTTCTCAAAAATAATTCTGTAATCTATACGAATGCAACTCCTAAGGAAGATTTTAGCGATGTAACAGAAGGCGTCTATCGAATCCGCCTCAGGGTTCAAAATGCTGCGGGATGGTCTGATTATTTCATTAGAACCCTTCAAGTCATCGAAGATGATATCGCACCTACCGTCACCTTTACACCAGAAAAATCATTTATCTCTCAGGGCTCTGATCTAACTCTTACATTTGATGATCAAGGTGGTAGTGGTCTAAGCTATCAGCAGGCGGTGATTACAGCAGATACAAATGCACCAGCAGACTACGGCCCTAAGGGAAATGCATCGATTAGAGCGCTGGACATGAGCACGCTTGGCACCTATTATGTCCATTACAAAGCGGTTGATGGCGCAGGAAATACCCTTCAGGGTTACTATGGCCCTGTCACTGTGGTGACACATCCTGATTGGATCGATTTAGGAGAAGACTATGACGATTTGGTAATCGGGTATGCTGCAGGCGACTCTGCATCAAGCGTTACCCAAAACGTCACTCTACCACTCTCTGGATTACTAGGCAGTAAAGTAACCTGGTCCACAAATGCATCATCGATGATCGATATCAATGGCAACGTGTTCAGGCCAACCGCTCGTGATGGTGATGGTACAGTTACATTGACAGCAACCTTAACCAAAGGCGTCGCAACCACGACGAAACAGTTTGTATTAACCGTTATACACCAACCTGCAACAGATGAGGAGGCCGTTGCCGCAGATAAGGCGCAGCTGGCTATCGGATATGCTGCTGGCGATAATGCGGCGAGTGTAACACAGAATGTAACACTTCCTACGACTGCTAGTAACGGAAGTACTGTTAGCTGGTCCTCTAATACTGCTGGAACCATTACAAACGCCGGAATGGTGACGCGCCCTGCTTATAACACCGCTGATCAAAAGGTGACTTTAATAGCAACGATTACGAAGAATGCCGTAACAGAGACACGGACATTTGAACTAACCGTTAAAAAAGATGCGATGACCGATGTACAAGCACTTGCGGCAGATAAAGCTGCACTGGATGTCATTTATGCTTTAGGAGATAACGCCACTTATGTAACGAGAGATGTGACCTTGTTAACATCACTTCCAAATGGTAGCACTGTTACATGGGTTTCTTCAGTTGAAGGAACGATTAGTACGAGTGGTACTGTGACACGACCATCAAATGGGTCGGGTAATGTAGCTGTGGATTTAACAGCGACCATCACCAAAGGCGCTGAAACGGATACAAAGGTTTTTAATCTCACAGTAATTGAGCTTCCAATAGATGATACTGCTAAGGTAGCTGCAGATAAGGCGCAATTGGCCATTATCTATGCACCTGGTGATAATGTGAATAGCATTACACAAAATGTCACATTAATAACGTCGACAGGAAATGGATCGACAGTGAGTTGGTCAAGTGATACTCCTGCGAGCATCGATTCAAATGGTAACGTAACAAGACCGGCAAATGGTGATGGAAATGCGACCGTAAAACTGACCGCAACGATTACCAATGGAGCAGTTTCTGATACAGTTGATTTTGTGGGTAACACCGTCATCGAGATGCCTGTGCCAGTTGATGGCACGGCAGATGTTACAGCTGATGAAGCAGCCCTAGCAATCATTTATGGGGCTGGTGATGATGAAAATCATGTTACTTTGAACGTAGGGCTACCATTAACAGGTGGCAATGGTTCTACGATTACATGGAGCAGTGACCTGCCTTCAAATATCGATACAATGGGTAACGTTTTTAGACCAAGCTATGTCACAGGTGACACGACAGTAACGTTGACGGCCACGATTTCTAAGAATGGTGCTCAAATGACGAAGGTGTTTGCCCTTGACGTCATCGCTTTAGGGGGAACAGATAAAGCAGACGTCGTACTGGATAAAACCCAGCTTATGATAGGCTATGCACCAGGCGATGCTGCAGACAGTGTTACTCAAGATGTAACATTACCACTAATAGCTGCAAAAGGTAGTACGGTCGTATGGGCATCTGATGCACCAACTGTCATCGATACAGATGGCAAGGTCGTTAGACCTGAGGCAAACAGCACAGACCGTTGGGTTACTTTAACGGCGACCCTAAGTTTGAATGGCGAAACAGATACGAAGGTGTTCATGGTATTGGTCAAGGCAAAAGCTACCATACCAACGCCATCACCGGAACCAGATCCTCAGCCAGTTGAGCAAAAAATCACAGTAAATGTCGTACAAGGGGATAATAAAGACGCTGTGGTTTCGCAAGCGGTGATCAACCGCGTGACTGATCCAAACGGCACGATAAAAGACACAGTGAACTTCACAAATGAAGATGCTCAAAAAACGCTTTCGAATTTAACGGGTACTGCCAATAAAGCGACGATCATTATTCCTGATGCAGATGATAGCGTTTCGCAGCTTACAGTGAACTTGTCAGGAGCATCATTACAAACATTGGCAACACAAGGACTTTCATTAGACCTCCAAACAGCTCACGCTAGAATCAGTATTCCTAACAGCTCACTCGATACAATTGATCAGGATTTATATTTTAGAGTTGTGCCAGTAAGAGAGGCTACTAGACGTGCTGAGTTTGAAAACACTGTTTTAACAGAGCAATTGACTTTAACCTTAGCTTCGGGAAATACACTTCAGCTTCTGGAAAGACCGGCGACCATAGAAACGAACATGAGTAGCCGTCCAGTAACGCTGACCTTACCACTGAACCAAACGAATGTACCTACGGATCCAATCGAGCGTGCAGCGTTTGAAAACAACCTGTTTGTGTTTATCGAGCACTCAGATGGTGAGCGCGTTATTCTAAAAGGAAAGCTCGTCACTTATAATGAAACTGGATTAATGGGAGTAGAGTTTAGTATAAGCAAATTTAGTACATTTGCGCTCATTAGTTTAGGAACGGAGTTCGTAGAGTTTAAGTTTAAGGGGAACGATGGCATGACGGAAATTGATTCTACAGAAGGTGTCGTTACCGTTCATGTGAAAAAAGGCACCAATGTAAAAGACGCCATCGCATCATTCATCGCATCGACTGATTCTACAGTAAAAGTTAATGGTATACTGCAAGTGAGCGGTGTTACTAAAAATGACTTCTCAAATACAGTGGAATACGTGATAGAGACATCTAAAGGAGAAAAGAAGGTTTGGAAGATCATCGTCATCTTCGATTACGATGATGAAGGGACACATACTGCATATCTTAAAGGGTATCCAGATGGCACCTTCAAACCACAAAATCTAGTGACGAGGGGTGAGTTCGCAGCTATTCTAAGCCGTTTGACTGCAGGAGTAAGCAAAACACAACCTAATATCAATTATAGCGATGTAAATATCATCAACTGGGCTTACTTCGATATTGAAAATGTCACTGAGCGCGGTCTGATGAATGGGTATCTTGATTCTACTTTCAGACCAAATCAGCCGCTATCAAATCGTGAGCTCAACTGGGTCATCGTTAAATGGCTTGGTCAATCTGTGGAAACTAAACTTGATATGAATGCTTATACGAGAAGGGTTGAACTGGTGACACTATTAAATGAATTATTAGGACGTGGTCCACTCTTAGGATTATCCCGTAACACTTGGTCAGATGTTCCGCTTACTCATACGAATAGTGGTGATATCGAAGAAGCATCAACGAATCATGATTATTTTAGAAGCGAAGATGGGACTGAGATGCTTAAAAAGTAAAACAAATCAATAAAAATGCCACATGTTGCACAAAAAGTGAACAAAAATTTATGAGAAAACACCATTTATAATTTTACAAAAAGGTAATTTATGCTATGCTAAAAGGACTAAAATATGACTTAGGTCGTACTTTAGTCCTTTTTTTGTGAACAATAATTTCATGGGGGTACTTATGATTAAAAATATGGGACTTCGTAAGAAGATTCTCGGTGGATTTTTGCTAGTGACACTTTTGACCGTATTGGTTGGCTCAGCTGGATTATATGGTGTATCACAGCTCAAGTCTGACGTCGATAGTATCGGAACGGTATATTTACCAAGTGTTGATGCCTTGATGGTAATCAGTGAATCGGTGGCGGTGATCGCCAGTGCCGAAAATGCTTTGTTGGTTCCTGAGCTCAGCAAGGAGCTGCGCGACGAGTATCTCGCAAAGATGGATGCTGAATTTCTGCATATTGAGGAAGCCATGGCGACCTATGAAGGTTTAAATGTTTCTGAGGAAGAGATGGTCAAATGGACGAATGTCAAGCCACTTTATGAAAAGTGGGCTTATGACCATAAAACGTATTTGTCGTTTGAGTCAACTTATCGAAATAAGGTGTCTCAAATCAACTATAACAACATGGTAACGCAATCCCTAAGAACAAATGTCAGGTCGTATAATGACCTCTATAAGGCTTTAGAAGAGCTGATCGAAATTAACAAAGCAAACTCCACAACTGCAGTAGATGAAGCCATCACCCTAAGCGGACAAATTAACTTGGCCACCGGCGGAGTGCTGCTGGTATCGGTATTTTTGTCGGTGATGTTTGGGCTTATTATCTCTCGTATGATTCTAAAGCCAGTGAAGCGGTTGAATCAGAATTTAAGCCAGTTAGCAACCAGTGGTGGCGATTTGACACAAAGATTTAGCGTCGACTCAAAAGATGAGCTGGGTAAAATGACCGAGTCAGTCAATCAATTTTTAGAAAATCTTCACGGCATCATGACAGGCGTCGTTACTGAAGCAAGTCAAATGAATGGCGCAGTAGAGCAAGTAAACACAAACGTCATCAGTCTTAACGATAACATCCAGGATGTTTCAGCAGCTACTGAAGAGCTCTCAGCGAGCACGGAAGAATCCGCTGCCAGCAGTGAAGAAATTAATGCGACGACGAAGGAAATTGAAAATGCAGTTAACCTCGTATCGGATAAAGCGCAGGAAGGTGCATTGACATCTACCCAAATCAACCAAAAGGCGAAGCAACTATTAGAAGTGGCTGTAACGTCTAAAAATATGGCGATCGCCACCTATGAGCAATCAAAAGAGCAACTGAAAATCTCACTTGAAAAAACCAAGGAAGTGGATAAGATCAACGTCTTATCAAACGCGATTCTTCAAATTTCAGAACAAACGAATCTTCTGGCACTAAATGCCGCCATCGAAGCCGCTAGAGCGGGCGAGGCTGGAAGAGGCTTCTCCGTGGTAGCGGATGAAATCAGAAAGCTTGCTGAGCAATCGAAGCAGTCTGTTACGGAGATACAAGTCGTTGCAGAGGAAATTCTGAAAGTGGTTAATGGACTTGCAAGCAATGCGGAAAACATCGTGGGCTTTATCGAGTCTAAGGTTATCGGCGATTATGATGTCTTGGTCAACACGAGCACACAGTACCAGGCAGATGCAAAGGTCTTTAATGATATATCCACAGACCTTAGTGCCACTTCACAGCAGCTCCTGGCTTCGGTGGAGACGATTTCGAAAGCCATCGCTGAAATCACTACAGCGACCTCGGAATCTGCAGAAGGCACACTGACCATCGCCGATAAGACTGCGCTGATTTCAGAGCAATCACGGGCGGTATCGGACCAAGCGGAGCTGATTCAAAGAGGATCAAAAGCGTTACAAGAAAGCGTGTCGAAGTTTAAGCTCTGATCGAATGCGTAAATTCAAATTTAGGCAATTATGATTCAAAATGAAGAGGGTCGTCCACATTTTAACTGTGGACGACCCTTAATTAATTCATGCTTACTATCAAACACTCATTATGTCGATATCTTAAATCGGTTGATGTTGCGCTGCATCTCTTCAGCGAGCTTCGATAAGGATTCGCTGGCGGAAGCGATCTGTTCCATGGCTGAGGTTTGCTGTTGAACGGCTGCAGATGCCTGCTCAGAGCTGGCAGCATTTTCTTCGGAGATGGATGCCAATTGATCCACGATATCGATGATTTGACTTTTTTTATCCAACATCTGATCACTGGAAAGGTTGAGTGCTTCGATGACCGACTTTACCTTTTCGATGGATTCAGCGATGCCCTTGAACTTGTTTTGTGTAGCGTCGAGACTATCAAGCTGAAGCTTGCTCACCGCTTTTGAAGCTTCCATCTTTTTAACAGCAATGTCTGTTTTTGAAGTGAGCTCAGAAATGATGGTCGTAATTTCACCAGCGAAATTATTAGACTGCTCGGCGAGCTTACGAATTTCATCGGCGACCACGGCGAATCCACGACCAGCTTCCCCAGCACGAGCCGCTTCGATGGCGGCATTCAGCGCGAGAAGGTTCGTCTGATCGGCGATGGATTTGATCATGGCACTGGCAGCCTCGATACTGACCACACTTTCACTGGTTTCAGTGACGATTTTTGCCACTTCATCTGAAGCACGGCTGTTATCCAGCGTCTTCTCCTGAAGCTCCTTGAGCACCTCGAAGCCTTCATCCTTAAGCGTATTCACCCTATCGGAGGCCTTACTAAGGTCATGGACGATTTCCTTCTCATGGGCGACGAGTCGACCTAACGCATCGATTTCGTTTGCGCCATCTGAGGTCTGTTTCGCTTGTTCAGAAGCACCATCGGCGATTTCCTGAATCGTCTTCGCCACCTCTTCGGCAGAGAGTGAGGACTGCTCACTCATGGCGGTGAGTTCTTCAGCAGATGAGCTGACATGGCTTGCATTATCTGAGATGCCTTTAATCAGCTCAACCAGATTATGTTCCATGAGCAGTGTCGCATTAGCGATTTGGCCGATTTCATCCTTTTTCTTTAAAAGCTTTTCGTCCGATTTCAATCCAGACCCTGATAAATCATAATCCGCTATACGGTTAATCTCAAGTGCAAGACGCTTTACAGGACGGGTGAGGTTCACCGCAAAATAGTAGAGAACAAATGCGATAAACCCGATGATGAGTAGTAGAATGATGGCATTGTTCGCGAACATGCCGAGAATCCGTTTGTTGATCCAAGTCATGTCATATGAAACTCTAAAGACGCCGATAACCTGTGACTGTTCTGGGTTATAGATGGGTTTATAGTGATAAAGCATCTTTCGGGTATTTTGCGTTAGACTCTTTCCGAGAAGTGCATCTGCGATGGCTTTTTTCGTATCCACATCGAAAACATCCAGCGATTTACCGATCAAAGCCTGATCTTCAGCGATGGTTGAGGTGATTAAACCCGCTGCAGTGAAAATCTGCAGGTTAGAATAAGAGGTGTCCTTAAAGGAGCCATAAAAGCTGTCGCCGAAGCCTACTTGAAGGGTTCCGATAACCGTTCCGGCATCCATAACAGGCACAAATGCACGGACCTGAACACCCGAAGTACCTGCTTCGATACCAGCCACTGCCTTTCCAGTCAGAGCGGCTGCAATCGATCGGTTTCCAGATTTGTTATCGCCTGCCTTTTCTGGATTATGGGCTCGGTAGAGGACTTTTCCAGTGGCATCACCGATTTCGAAAACCGTCATCCCTGTGTTTGCGCTAAACTTGTCGTAGATGGGTTTAGCAAAGATTGCCAGCTGTTTTGCATTGGCATTTTTAATGCCGTTCATCAGCTGATTATCATCGCCATAAACCTCTGCGAGGGCCATCGCATCCTTTACCTTGCTGCTTACCATGGCATCGAGGAGCGCCACTGAGGTCATCAGATCTTCCTCAGCATCATCATTATAATTTATAGCCGTTTGCAGTGTTAGGATTACGAGACCTGCAACGACGACGATGAACAGAAAAGCAAACAACCCGACGAGCTTCGCTGAAATACCTGTAAATCGACTGGATTTCTGGGAAGAAAGTTTGTTTTTAGTTTGCTTCTCTTTCTTTAATTTCATTTTTTTTACCTTTGGTACCTTACGATTACTCTTTTTGTCTTCCGACATTTTTACCTCCGAACGATATGAAAATTAAACTAAAGGATACTATACCATAAATACCCGTTTGAAGATATGGTTACCATAATTTTATGTGATAAAGTACCAATAGAAAAAACCAATCGATGGGCTTCTATCCATCAATTGGTTTCTTTTCATGTTTCAGCGTCAATGGCTGATGTGGTCTGCGCCACATGGAGAAAGAATTTGGAATCCTCTTTCACCAGGTGGTTGTTGATCACATCCCGTAGCAGGTAATCGATGAAGACCCATGGGTGCATTTGGCGATCCCTTAGCGCATCCAGATATAGCTGTGTGGCCGCAAGTAGCTGTTGGTGGATGTTACGGTGATGATCCGTCAGGGGGTAGCCGATACCGAGGAGTATCGTTTCTTCGTCTTCGAAATGCTGCTTAATGTGAGGGATGAGCGACTCGATGAAGCCCATCATCTGTTCATCTGATTTTCCGGTATTATAGGCATCGATGAGTTTATTAATACCATCGAGGAGCTGTTTATGTTGCAGGTCGATATGAGGGTGGCCACACTCGAACTCGGACTGCCAGTTTAAATGATGCTTCGGTACCGTGCTGTTGCTTAGCTTAGCGATCTCGATGCGGTTACGTCCACTGGCCTTAGCAGAGAGCATGGCCATGTCGGCACGTAGGAACCACTCGCCAAACGATTCGCCTGGTAGACGGATGGCGAGTCCAAAACTGGCGGTTATCTGTATGGAAAATGGCATTTCCATATGTGCGATGGACTCTCTTAGTTTTTCAGCGATGCGCCATGCATTATGCATGTCACAGTTTTTTATGAATAAGACGAACTCTTCGCCCCCCCATCTGAAGACCTCATCATCATCTCGTAGCTTCTGTTTAAGAAGACTTGCCAGCTGTACGAGAACCATGTCGCCCACTTCGTGGCCGAAATCGTCGTTGATGCGCTTGAAGTGATCGATATCCAGTAGTAAAAGGGCGTAATTCGGTGCCGGCTCCATCATAAAGGCGTCCTTCAGCGTCAGGTTGAAATGGTGGCGATTATGGAGGCCTGTGAGGGCATCTGTGGCGGCCTGGAGCTTTAACTGTCGTGCGTGCTCATTGTCCAACTGATACTGGGTGATAATTCCCAGAGTAAAGATGATCGCCTCGATGGGGAGGGACATGTAATAGAGCACGATGACCAGAAATCGATCGGGAAGTAGTCCCATGGTGATGAAGCAGTTGAGGTTCGTGGTGATGATGAAAAGGTTGATGCCGAAATGGAATAGTAAGGACGTGTTGAGGTTCTTAAAAAAGTGATAGTTCACGGCCACCAGTGTAACCGTACTTAACGAATGGACGTAGAGCATGGACAGGGACTGATCAAGGTCAGTTGCCCACATGATCAACAGTACAGACGCAGTTAAAAAAGTCAGGATGCGCGTGTACTTCCTTATTACGCCGTGGGCGGCCATCTGATGTAGGGCGAACAGCATGAAGACGTAGAGGGAAAGGACCTTCAGGCCTGGCAGAAACTCGCCGTGGGCGATGCCGGATACCACATGGTGCATGCCTGAGCAGATAAATAACATTAATGAAGTGACGAGGATAAATAACCCGTGAAAGGCATATCTAGGTTCTTTATGGATGGAAAAGAGCAGAAAATTAAATAGCGAAGTCGCCAGTGAAAAGCCGACACTCAGCATCATGAAGATGACCCATTTGTTCGTCGTGCTGTAAAAAGTCTGGTTTGAAGCGAGGTAGTATTCGGCGCGGTGCTTATAGGGTGTGGCGGTGAGGGTTACTTCATATGTGACATCGTCCACTAAAGACTGGGAGTCGATGATGACATACGGATAGATGGTATCGTCCCGGATCGTTATTAGGTTCACGATTTCTCCCGTATCGGCGCGACGGAGCGTCGCTTTTTTGAGGCGTGCGAGCGTGTCACTAAGATAAAGGAGATTCCCTGATTTGAGCAATCCTTTATCGAGGGTGAGCGTCTGCGTTTCCAGTTCAGCCGCTGCGATGGAAACCCCAGGGCGACCAGAGAGCTTCACCGTTTCTCTAGGCATTAAAAATTCCGGAAAAAGAAGGAAGAGGATGGCCATGAGCGTTACAACTATACTCGCTATTCCCAATCTCAGTCGCGTTTTTTCTGAAAGTTCAAGAATCGACATGTTTACCTCCGGCATAATGCAAAAAATAAAGCACCTACATAAAATGTAGGTGCGATAGGTCATAAAGCACTGTACTTAATAAATTATAGTTATCCAAATAAAAGTAAATTTAATCAATTTAAGAAAACGATCTGAACTGCCGCTCAACTATTCAAAATCAAACGGTTAATTAATGTTAACATATGCTAAAAGTATTGTCAAACGTCTAAAAATTGTGTAAATTTAAAAAAAGCTTACCATAATATGAGGTGGGAAAATGCAGAAGGAAATTTCGGCCATCGAGCATATCAAGGTGCTGTATCTAGAAGATGAACAGGTCATCAAACGACTCGTGTCTGACACCCTTAAGAACCATATTAATCAGTTTATGGTGGCGAATAACGGTGAAGAGGGGCTCGCTCTTTTCCGCACCTTTAAGCCCGATCTGGTGATTACCGACCTGAGGATGCCTAAGGTGTCGGGGATTGAGTTCATACAGGAGATTCGTAAGGAGTATCCTCATCTGCCGATAATCGTCACATCAGGGGTATCTGATGTGGAGACCTTTATGAAGAGCATCGAGCTCAAGGTGGATAAGTACATCATGAAGCCGTTTGCACCAGAGGAAATCATCAGTGCCATCCAGATGTTCAGCCGCCATGTCATGGCCTCTCATTTTTGTAATTCTGATTCCGATTTTTCTAAGATGCCAGCTGAGTTCGTCACGCAGTTTCTCACCACCGTTCGAAACTTCATCAGTAGCTATTATAAGGAAACCTTCGGTAAGGGGGCTAGCCGAATCGTCACACAAATTGATGGACGTAAAATTCAGGTAACCCTGCATGAGCCGTTTTCCAGCTATGAGCATACCTTAGCGAAAAAGGTTTATGATCCGGCATTCGTGAATGGTATCCGTAAAAACGCCATCGAGCATCTCGGGCCTGAGATGTCCAGACGACTGTCCTATCTCTGTGGTCTGGAGCTAAGACTGGGATCTGTTTTCGTGGACTGTGAAGGCCATGTGGAGCGGATTACCTTCGACATTAGTTGACATAAGATTGTTTTATAAAGACAATTAAGGGTATAAATTAACTGACAAAGAAACAGAGAGCTAAACTGGACGCTTGCTCTCTGTGGAGCCAATAGCGTAACCGGCCATGAGCCGGTTATTTTTTTTAAAAGAAACGGGGTGACATGATGAAGCGCAGTGGTAAGAAAACCCTAAGCATCATCGTGGTGATGGCGATGATTTGCACCCTTAGCATCATGAGTGTGGATTTCGCAGCCGATTTAGGCGGCGAGTCGATCGTAACACCGACGATGGATGTTTGGTTTGAGCAAAACGGCGATAGTACCTATATCAACCTACATGGCCTCACCATAGGTGGACAGTACTTCGTTAGCCTGTATGATGATGCGAACCAGCGGATCGATGGGCCGTATGGTTACGTCGATTTTGGTGAATCGATGCCCTTTGATGACTTTATAGAACCGATAATGCCGGGAAATCACGTCATTTTACAGGAGCAACAGCCTGATGAAAGCCTGATTACGGTTATCGATTATGTGGTGGCCGACATTTCAGTGGACGTGGTGAACATTAACACTGAAATCATCACGGGCTTCTCAAATCAAGGCCCACAGATTCAGGTGGTGGTCTTTGAGCTCGACGGCGATACAGTGATCGCCGAATATAGCCTTATGGCAGACATCACAGGTGGCACCTTCAGCGCCGATTTTACAGGTGTCTGCGACATTCATCCACTTAGCACGGGTTTGATCGTCCAGCCTGATGGTTTAGGCAACCAGACCGTGACCAACTGGTGGGCACCTAATCCAGAGCTCATGGTGAACTCGATGCTGGAAACCATGAGTGGATACGGATGATCAGGGCCCGTAACCGTGGTGTTTAACGAAGACACACCAGCAGAAACGTCGTTCATCATCCCTGTGGAGCCTGAGTTTGGAAGCTTCGAAAACGTCGACCTCGGCGTGGATTTTTATGGCGGCCTCACTTTTAAAGCTTACGACGGGATGACCACTCGACTGATGACGGTTAGCACACTCACCATCGAGTGGATGGACATCAGTAGCGATCAAGTAATGATGGTTGCTGAACCTGACGCCTATATCCAGTTCATCATCATGGAGGGCACTTTCCCGGATGTCAGCTTTCCAGTGTGGGTCGATGGCACCACCGACGAAACAGGTCACCTCCTGTTTGATTTTTCCACGACCAGTGCGACCCCTTATGACCTGACGATGGCTTCCTGGGGCTTCACCCGAAACTACGATGGCGATGTGGATGCCCTGGATTTGAAAGCCCTTAACCAACTCATTAAACAAAAATAGGATCATAGAAATAGTTCTCAAATAATAACAAATCTGATATACTATAGTCAAAATTTACTGTTTAGTCGCAGAAGAGGATCCAGATGGTCGGGTTATGGTATTTAGGTAGTATCGTTTTCGCATTGGTTTTAATGCATTTGTTATATCGTGTCAGACATTCGAGAGTGGCTCATTTACTTATAATGGGCACTCTTTTTGTGTTGTTTTGGCTGGTGATGGAAGCCCTAAGCGCATATGGTGGTGATGAACCGAATATTTTAAGACTGCAGCAGGCGAAGCTCGTCAGCGCCATGATGATTCCACCACTGTATTTGCTTTTCGCATTAGAGTTTCATCAAATTCCACTGAAGCTGAAGAAACTTAAGTACCTGGTGTATCTCGTGCCATTATTATCCATGATGTCAATGCTTACGCAGGACATTCCCTATCCGTTTGCCATAGACATCAGTCTCGTGTACTGGCATCAGATGCCGTTACTCTCACTCCATCCCGATATCGGATTTTATATCCATACGGCGTATTCCTATCTACTGATCAGTATCGTCTGCGTTCTCTTTTTCATAAGAGCCATACGTTCCACTCGTTTTTATAGAACACAAAGCACATTCATCTTTTTCGGAACCACCATCACGTTCGGCATCAACCTCATGTTTGTGCGCTTGCACACAGGCCCGGACTTTATGGACACCACACCCATCACCATGCTCATCACGCTGTTCATCCTATATTGGGGCGTGTTTATCCTACCGAGATCCACCATTTCACCCATCGCGCGTAAGCTGATCGTGGAGAACCTCAGTGAAGCCGTATTTTTACTTGATGCCAGTGGAAGGATCATCGACATGAACCCGAAGGCCGTCAGCGTCATCTGCGATCATCATCCGATGGCGCAGAGTATGGCGGATTTGAACCGAAAGAGTCCTAAGAATAAGCACCTTTATCTGGGCAGTATGATCGATGAGCTGCTGTATTACATCCCTGAAGTCAGTCAGCTAAAGAAAGCCGATGAGCAGGTTCAAGACATCATCCTGGCAAAGGGAGATGCCCTAAGCTTCTATTCCATGGAGCATACCCCTATTTTTCATAAGGATGGTTCGTTATTAGGGCGAATCCTCATCCTACACGATGTGACCGAGCTGTCTGTCCACCTAAATCGACTGAAGCTGTTAAACGAAGCCCTGGTGCTATCGGACCGAATTCTAGAGTCTGCACTGGAAGGCGTCGCCATCACAGATGAGGATGCGAATATCGTTAAAGTCAACAAATCCTTTGAACGCATTTCAGGATTTTCCCAAGATGAGCTATTAGGACAGAATCCTAGACTTCTTAAATCAGGCAGACATGACCGAGCCTTCTATGAAGACATGTGGCGAAGCCTACTGGATCACGGTTACTGGGAAGGTGAAATATGGGATAGAAAAAAAGACGGTGAAGAATATCCGAAGTGGATGACCATCACGTCTCTTAAAAATAATAGTGGTGAAACCCAAAACTACATCGCCATCTCCACAGATCTTAGTAAGATAAAAAAGACGGAGCACGATTTATTTTTAGCAGCGAATTTCGACCATTTGACAGGTCTACCGAATAAGCCTTATTTCATTAGAAAGCTGGAGGACGTGCTGATTCGGTCGCGTTCAGCTGGAAAGCCCATCGCCCTACTGTTTATCGATATCGATGACTTTAAAGTGGTAAACGATTCCTTAGGGCATAAAGCAGGCGACGACCTCTTAAAGGAAGTGTCCAGAAGGATTGTCGCCCAGTTTAGCCGCACTGAAACCGTGGCACGTTACGGTGGTGATGAGTTCGTTATAATTCTAGAGAACGTCTTTAGTGATATGGATGTGGCAGAGGCTGCCAGTCAGCTGGTATGTGCCCTTAACACGCCGTACACCATCATGTCGCGGACGCTGTCCATGAGTGTGAGCGTGGGAGTTGCACTTGCTCCAAACGATGAAAGTACGGTGGAGGGATTGATTCGTAAGGCCGATGCGGCCATGCACGAATCTAAGGAGAACGGGAAGAACCGGTATTCGTTTTCCTCGGAGGCTATCGAACGTAAGAATCACGAGCGACTGGACATGCAGATCAAGCTGCAAAATGCCATCGAACAAAATCAGTTTACCCTGAGCCTTCAGCCGATTATCAAGATGAAGGATGGCAGGTGGGAGCTCGATGGGGCAGAGGCGTTGATTCGCTGGACGCTACCATCGGGTGAGCAGATTCCCCCTTCACGATTTATACCGTTTGCTGAAAGTAACGACATGATCATCACGATAGGACGCTGGATCGTGAAGGAAATCTATCGAATCGACCGCGTGCTTAAACGTCATGGACTGGCGCTGAAGCTTTCCATCAATGTCTCCACGAAACAGTTTATAAAGGGCGAAATCGTAGAAACCCTAAAACGGATAAATGAGCAACATGCGGATCAACAGATCAATCTCGTGGTGGAAATCACAGAGTCGCTTCTGTTTGAACAGCTGGATCAAGCGCTACTCACGCTTCAGCAGATACGTGAAATGGGGATCAAGGTGGCGTTAGACGATTTCGGTACGGGGTATTCCTCACTGAGTTATCTTACGAAGCTTCCCATCGACTATCTAAAAATCGATAAATCTTTCGTGGACGGGGTCGGTATCGGGGAGAAAAACATCACCTCAGACATCATCTCCATGGCCAGAAACCTTGGTCTTAAAACCGTAGCTGAAGGCGTAGAAGAGAATCATCAGGCAAGCTGGCTAATCGGTGAAAACTGTGACGCGCTTCAGGGGTACTACTTCAGTAAGCCGTTACCGCTGGAGGATTTCATCGTATTTGCGGATAATCTTAAATAATCGTATGAGACGCATGCCGTTTGAGAACGCTCGGCGCGAACACAGGTCAAAATAAAAGCCCCTTTCAACCTTCGGATGAAAGGGGTTTTTGATGTTCAATTCACATGAATTTAATTATTGCACCGCAATCTGAATCATGTCCCGCAGAATGTGCGGTAGTTTTTCGAAGTAGTGACGGCCTTCTCGTTCATAAAAGCGACGGAAAGCTGCTTCTCGCTATAGGCATAGGGCTTTTTAAGGAGGTTAAGCAGCTCATGATAGCGTGTGTAATCATGGGCCACCACACAGCGCTCAAGCGATTCCTCCACCCATGCATTTCGCGGGATAACACAAGGGTTATGGGCCTTCATGCGCTGGGCAATCGTATGAGCGAACTCGCTATGATTTTGAGTTGCTGTTATTTGCAAGCTTAACAGCTGCTGCCATGTGGTGATCCAGTCTGAGAGGACTGCGTAGCGGGTGGCATACTGCTGAACCAGATTCGCGACCTGTGCCGAAGCCGTCTCTGACTCAGAGCGAAGCGCTTCAAGTAACGTCAAATACACGAAGGTCTCTGTGAAATCCAGCTGATGGTCTCGCATGTGTTTTAGTAGGTCGTCTATTAGCTTGTTGGTCGATTCGAAAGCCTGTGTGCTGGAATCTAGACCGAGCTTGCGGCAGAAGTTTTCATGATGGTGTTTTTGATAGGCTTCGGCGTATTTTTTATACGCGCCATCGGCGAGGGCATGGGCCTGGTCGGGGTCATCGTGTAATAACAGAAGCAGGGTTTCGCCGAGGCGGGCGAGGTTCCAGCCGATGATATACGGCTGCTGACCATAGGCGTAGCGGCCGTTTTGATCGATGCTGCTGAACACGGTATCCGGATGATAGGTGTCCATGAAAGCGCAGGGGCCGTAATCGATGGTTTCACCGCTGATAGCCGTGTTATCGGTGTTGAGAACGCCGTGGATAAAGCCCACCTGCTGCCACTGGGCCACTAGGGCGGCTTGTCGGGCGATGATGGCCTCGTAGAAGGCGAGTATGGGATTTTCAGCTGAGGCGAGGTGCGGGTAATGGCGCTGAATCGCGTAGTCCGCTAACTGCCTAAGCGCATTTAGGTGGACAGCGTCGTGGTTCGTTAGGGCCATGGCATACTGGAAAGTACCGACGCGGATGTGGCTTTCGGCGACCCTTACTAGGACAGCGCCTCTTTGAAGCTTTTCGCGCTGGACCCATTCGCCGGTTCTTAAAACCGCCAGCGATCTGGTCGTGGGAATGCCTAGACCATGCATGGCTTCGCTGATGAGGTACTCCCTAAGCATCGGTCCCATGGCCGCTTTACCGTCTCCGCGCCTAGAGTAGGTGGTTGGTCCAGAGCCTTTTAGGTGAAGGTCATAGCGCCTGCCTTCGCGGGAAATCACTTCGCCGAGGAGGAGCGCACGACCATCTCCCAGCATGGTGAACGAACCGAACTGGTGCCCAGCATAGGCCATGGCGATACCGGCAGCGTCCTCTGGAATTGCATTTCCGGAGAGGAGTGCAGCACCTTCGGGGCTTAGGAGAAAGTCCTGAGGGAGGCCTAGGTCATCTGCTAGAGCATTATTAAACACCACCACTTCTGCTATGGGGGTATGATGTCCTGGTGCCTTCGTGTAGAAGACATGGGAGAGATTCGTATAGGTGTTATCGAATTTTATCATCTATGGTATCCGCCTTTAATTTGGATTTTCGCTTAAGTAGTGTGATTATACCCAGAAATGCTGAAATCATATCAAAATTGGAACGAAGGGTTTGTATTGACGTCGGATAAAGAATCGGATAAAATGGTGTTGACCATATCGGTCAATCGTTAAACAAATATCAACAGGAGGTCCCTGTGGCCCATCACAGTCATGAATTTGAAAAGTTTCACGCGCTGTCACCGGAGAAGCAAACCCTCATCATCAACACCGCCATGGCAGAGTTCGTGAGAGGGGGCTACGAGAAGGCTTCCATGAACACCATCGTGGAAAATGCCGGAATATCGAAGGGCTCGCTTTTTTTCTACTTTAAAAATAAAAAACAGCTGTTTTTATACCTGTTTCATCTCTGCGAGGAGATGGTGGTGGATAACACCACGGCCAGTCTGGAAAACGACACACGGGATTTTCTCGATCGAATGAAGCGGATCATGCGGGGGAATGTCACTTTAATTAAACAGCATCCGTTAGTGTTCGCCTTTATGCGCACGGCAAAATCGGAAAACGCTTTAGAGGTGGTAGCTGAGGTGGCAGCACTTACGAATACGGCCAGTGAGGCGGTTTTTAAGAGCGTCTACAGCGCCATCGATGAAACGCTTTTTAAACCGGAAATCGATATCCCTATGGCGGTTTTCACGGTGAAGGCGACATTGTTTCAGCTGATTCACGATTTTCTGCGAAGTGGTGAAACTCAGACGGATGAACTGCTAAGCAGGATTGATGCCCAAATTCTCTTTTTTAAAGCACTCTTTTATACCCATTAAAACTAATCAAGCGGAGGACACTATTATGCACATGGGAGACGCACTCATCTCGCCTTTAGTGGGCGGTACCATGCTCGCCACCACGGCAGGGCTCATGATAAAAGCCGTTAAATCGCTGGACAGAGACGCCGTCGAGCACCGAATCGCCTATATGGGTGTTACAGGCGCGTTTGTTTTCGCTTCACAGATGATCAACTTCGCCATACCGGGCACCGGCTCCAGCGGCCATATCGGCGGGGGGATGCTATTAGCCATCCTTTTAGGACCACATGCGGGGTTTCTAGCCATGGCCAGCATCCTATTGATTCAAGCACTCTTTTTCGCGGATGGTGGACTCCTAGCTTATGGCTGTAACGTCATCAACCTAGGCCTTTTCACCACCTATCTGGCGTATCCACTGATCTATCAGCGCATCCTAAAAATCAAACGCCTCAGCATTCGCACGAAGCTCACAGTCGGCGCTGTCGCCGGCACACTCGTGGCCTTACAGCTGGGGGCGTTTGCAGTGACCATAGAAACTGTACTCTCAGGGCGAACCGAGCTACCATTCGGCACATTCCTTCTCTTTATGCAGCCCATCCATCTGGCCATCGGTCTCGTGGAGGGCGTCATCACGGCTGCCGTGGTGAGCTACCTTTATGCGCAAAAGCCAGAGCTGCTTTATGATCAGTTGAAAATCGGCAGTCCTGATCCGCAATCCTCAAAAAAATCCACAAAATCAGTGGTCATCGTCCTTCTCGTGGTGACTTTATTCACAGGCGCCGTACTGTCGAACTTCGCTTCAGCCAGTCCAGATGGTCTGGAGTGGTCCATCGAGAACGTGTCCGCCGCTTTTTTAGCCGCCATGGGCGAGCATCCGATCCTCGCTCTTCAGGAGAAGCTCGCATGGATGCCAGACTATGGCTTTAAAAGCGACCAGCTCCCAGAGGCCTTTGGCACCAGCTTCGCGGGTATCATCGGCAGCATCGCCACGCTTTTGCTCGTCATGGGCATCGGCCGATTCGCTAAAAAACGACTTGCCAAATGACCACACAAAAGCTGATCCACGCCCTCTTGAACCTCAGTGAAATCGAGGCGCTCTCCAGTCAGAGCCACTGGCTGACGCGACTTCATCCTCTGGTGAAGCTCCTGGTCACGGTATTCTATATATTTATGGTCACCGCCAGTCCGAAGTACAGCCTTCAGACCGTGATCCTACTGGCGAGCTATCCCGTTTTTATCAAGGCCGCCACGCCGATTCCTGCGCGCACACTGCTGTCTAAGCTGATTATCCCGGCATTTTTTAGCATCAGCCTCGGGCTCTTTAACCCGATTCTGGATCCCGCTTATGGCTGGCTTTCACTGCTGACACTTATGATCAAGGCGCTGTTATGCGGGTTCGCCGCACTGCTGCTGGTGGCCACCACGAAGGTAGAGGACATCGCCTATGCTCTGGGGTGGCTCAGATTTCCGAAGCTTATGACCACACTTTTTCTGCTGATGTTTCGATATATCGTGCTGTTCATTAACGAGATCGAGCGGGTCATCACCGCCTATAGCCTACGCTCCGGGGGACACACTGCCCTGAAGCCCAGCGCCTGGGGACCGCTGATCGGCCAGCTGATCATCCGAACCGCTGATAAAGCGGAAAGGCTACACGACGCTATGCGGTTGCGCGGCTTCCACGGCCACTATCACACATCGCAGCCCGCTCGCCTAAACGCCACTGACACCCTCTATCTCACCCTCTGGCCTGTGGTGTTTATCGCCATACGCCTGATTACGACCTAGACGAAGGAGCCCCATGACCACAGAACCCATCCTCACGCTGGAAAACGTCAGCATCGGCTACGACCCAGCGAAAGCCGTTATCGAAAACCTTAGCCTCTCTCTCATGAAGGGCGAAAAAGTCGCCCTTATGGGTGCCAATGGCGCTGGCAAATCCACTCTCCTTAAAGCCCTCATCGGACTGATTCCGCATCACAGCGGCCGTATCCAGGTGAAAGACCTTAGCCTGCCCTCAGGGCCTGCACAGGCTGCCATACTTAAAGCGGTGAGAGCCATCATGGGTTATACGTTTCAGGAGGCTGACGACCAACTGTTCATGAACACTGTCTACGACGATGTGGCCTTCGGCCCGCGTAATCAAGGCCTCCATGAAGATGCAGTAAAGGAACGCGTACAGCAGGCCTTAAGCACAGTGGGCCAGCACCATAACGCTCACAGACCGCCCTATAAGCTGTCCGGCGGAGAGAAGCGCGCCGTGGCCATCGCCACTGTGCTTTCCATGACTCCGGAGATTTTACTGATGGATGAGCCGGAATCCGGTCTCGACGGTTACTCTCGGAAACGACTCGCCAGCCTGCTGAAATCACTGGACCACGCCGTGCTGTTCACCACCCATGACCTCACCTTCGCTAAAAATGTGGCGAACCGGATCATCCTTCTTAATGACGGTCAAATCGTCCTAGAAGGCGAAAGCCACGAGGTTCTCGCACAAACGGAAACGCTAGAAGCCTATCATATTTTATAACAGAAAATCGAAAGGAGCCCCCACATGACAGAATCAAACAAAAACACCACTCCCGAAGAAGTGGTGATCGGCGCTAGATACCGCCATTTTAAAGGAAATGAATACACTGTCCTCCACATCGCGAAGCACAGCGAAACAGAAGAGCGCATGGTGGTTTATGCGAAGGAATACGGCGATCACAGCGTGTGGGTCAGACCCTACGACATGTTTCTCGATTATAAGGAAGTGGATGGGCAGCTGGTAAAGCGGTTTACTCGCGTATTACCGTGAACCGTCCTAGTCCCTCGGATTTAGACTGATACATGGCCTCGTCAGCACGCTTGAGTGCTTCCTGGAAATCCTTATCTGAGGGTTTAAAGAATGCACAGCCGATGGAAACTGTCGGTTTTATAGTGGATGTACCGGAATGGAGATTAATGGTTGAGACTTGGTCTGTCACCTTATGGCAGACCACCTCAGCCATTTCTTTTTGCAGACCTGTAAAGATGATGACGAACTCGTCACCACCCCACCTGATATAGGTGTCTGTGCTACGAATCAGGATCTGTAAAGACCTCGACACGGCGATGAGCGTTTCATCCCCGAAATCATGACCATAGGTGTCGTTAATTTTCTTAAACCGGTCGATATCGAACATCATGATCATGGTGCTGTGCCCATGCTTCTTAAAATCTTCGAACAGCTCTGTCATCAGAGACGTTCCATACCTGCGATTAAATACTCCGGTGAGGGCGTCGTGGTTCGCTTCATCCTCTAGTCGGCTTTTCGCCATGAGATACGACTTGCGTTCGATACTGATCTGCACGCCGAATCCCAGTAGCACCACGATGGTGAAAAACAGAATCAGACCGATGATTAGCCTAGATGCCAGTGCCCGGCTTTCAGCATTCGTCTTATCTGTAAATGCCTGTAGGTCATCTAGATACATGCCCATGCCGATGGCCCAGTTATAAGGTTCATAGAGCTTTGAATAGGAAAGCTTCTTCGCCACCTCTTCACTATCAAGCTTCTTAAAATAATACATATTATAAACTTCACCCTGTGCCTTAAGCCCGATAAGCTCCGCCAGGTATAGCTTTTCACCCTTTTCATCCGTCATCTCAGTGGAGAGCAGCATTCCCTCTGTCTCCGGAAGGTTAGGGTGGATCACGCGGAATGCATAGCCGTCGCCACCCTCGAAGTTGGTAATCTCGTTCACCCAAATATAGCCACCCTCGCTAAAGGACATCTGATGTACACGATCGTGTATCAAATTCTTCACTTCAGTATCGATGAGCCCTTGATCAATCCCGATCAATAGCTGTAAATCGCCTAACTCGATAATCTCACATACAGCAAGCTCACTCTCGACACATTCAACCGTCGCTTCCCAATTGATTTCGTCGATGGCGTTTGGATTATAGACCGCTTCATCACTGACGGTATCCCACATAATCACGGTCCATGTTTCGGTGGTCGCCTGCTGATCAAAATACTTCGTAACGATGTTCACATAAGAATCCTTCGGCATATCGGCCATGCCATCGAACCGCGCACTGGTTTCAGCCACCAGAGCAGCATAATAATCCCGGCGGTCCGACCTCAGCGCATCGATGTCCACGATGAGGTTATTCACCGTATCTTTCAAAAACGCCTTCTTCGTCTCCTGGATGCTCAGCAGCGTCTGCTCCTTATAAATTTCCTCGAGCCGTGCCGCTGATACCATAAACGTCACCCCGATGATCACACAGATGATGATCATGAGTGCGAGTGTATAAATCCGATATTTGCCTTTCATGGCCATGTCCTCCGAGGTCCATGCTGTCATGACAGTTAACTATACTAATAGTCATATATACCCAGAAAACTCATCCTAAAATAGTTTTACTTATATATTCTTCAAAATCTCCTTACGAAGTTGCAAATTACAGAAAAATTCAGTTATTTCATGCCACGCAGCCTTGTTCTGTATGGTATAATAATCTATAGAACAATAGCGCTTCCAGATTTGGAAGCGCTGGAAATTCAAACAGCTAAATAAAGGTTAGGAGAATGGCATGGCGAACATTTTCACATTAACCGGCACACCACGAGGGGAAATACATATAAAACGACAAATGCATAAAAAAAGCCTTTATCCTAAGAGAGGATAAGGGCTTTTTGTGTTTAGTAATGCATGAATAATAATGTAGTGCATACGCTTTATTTTGAATTAAATATAAATTATAATAGTAATTATGTAAATATTATATTTCTTAACAAAGGAGATGTTATGGCTGTAAAGAGTAAATTATCAATTTGTATGGGCATTAAAAGACTTAACATACAAGATGTATATGAAAAAACTGGACTTGCTCGAAGTACTATTGCCAGTTTGTATCATGACAAGACTCAACGAATTGATTACGACACATTGGATAAGTTGTGCAAGCTGTTTGAATGTAGCATTAGCGACATTATTGAGTATTACGAAGAAAACTAAGAAGTACATTGTCCTATTGGGACATGGAAATGGGATGGTGTTATGAACAATAGAGATTTTACATTTATTGATTTATTTGCAGGTGCGGGTGGCCTTTCAGAAGGTTTTGTTGCCAATGGAGGGTTTATTCCTGTTGCACATGTTGAAATGAATCCTCATGCTGCAATGACACTTAAAACGAGAACGTGTTATTACTACTTGAGAGAGAATAATAGACTCGAAGAGTACCGTAGCTATATTAGGGGCGAGATTACTCGGGATGAGTTATTTGCTAGAATGCCAGTTGGCATGCTTGATACGGTCATTAATAGAGAAATTTCAGATGAAACAACAAATGAGATATTCAACTCAATCGATGGGATATTACAAAATGCAAATATCCAGAATGTTGATATCATAATAGGTGGTCCACCATGTCAGGCGTATTCACTGATAGGAAGAGCAAAAGATCCTGACAATATGCGTAATGATCCTAGGAATTTTTTATATAGGCAATACATCAGGTTTTTAACTCATTATCGACCAAGGATGTTCATATTTGAGAATGTACCAGGTATTTTGACGGCTGGTAATGGAGAGACGTTTAGAAATATTATTAGGGAGTTTAATGAAGCTGGTTATACAGTTGAGCATAGAATCATTGATGCCTCAGATTTTGGAGTGCTACAGCGAAGGAAAAGGGTTATCATTGTTGGATGGCAGAATCAACTGCAGCTGAGATACCCAGAGTTTGAACGTGTTGAATTCCATGCAACGGTTAATGATATCCTAGAAGATTTAGTACAGCTTGAAAGAGCAACGGTAAATAATACGTATGTTTTAGAACCAAATAACTATTTGATTGAGAGCGGAATAAGATGCCATGATGATATACTAACGCATCATGAATGTCGCTTCCACAATCCAAGAGATGTTGAAATATATAGACGAGTTATTACTGCTTGGAATGATGGACATAGAAGATTGCGGTATACTGATTTACCAGAGGAATTATGCACTCACAAAAATCGAAGTGCTTTTTTAGACAGATACAAGGTAGTAGCTGCGGACTTACAGTGTTCTCATACGATGGTTGCTCATATATCTAAGGATGGACATTATTTTATTCATCCTGATTTAGAACAAGGGAGATCATTATCAGTTAGAGAAGCAGCAAGAGTTCAGTCTTTTCCTGACAATTACTTCTTTGAAGGTCCTAGAGCAGCGAAGTTTGTACAAATAGGCAATGCAGTACCACCTTTGATGGCGAAGGGGTTAGCACAAGGCATCAGACAAATTATAGAGAATCTTTGATGAGGGGAGAGGGAAATGGCAAACTTACTTATCCAAGAATATGGACAGATAAAAAGAACTGAATTAAAGAAGAGCCCATACTATTGCTTAAGTGGTTCCGACATTGACATTAACCCTCATCAAGTTGAGGCGTTTTGTGCTGCGGTGGCTTCATTGAAATCGGGTGGAATGATTCTAGCGGATGAAGTTGGACTAGGTAAAACAATAGAGGCAGGGCTGATAATAAAATATGTACTTCAAAGTGGAGCCAAACGAATTTTACTCATTTTGCCATCGAATCTAAGGAAACAGTGGCAGATAGAATTAGAAGAGAAATTTGATATTGAGACAACGGTGTTGGATAGCTTCAATTTGGATGATTATCATGAGAAGGTATCTAGAGATAATCGAAAGCCGGCAATTGTTATTTGTTCATACACTTATGCATCAAAAAAAGCAGAGATGTTTTCTAGAATTGATTGGGACTTTATTGTATTCGATGAAGCGCATAAGTTGAGAAATGTACATAAATCAGGTGTAAAAACTGCTAAAAGTATATATGAGATAACAAAGGGGATTCCTAAGATTTTGCTTACAGCAACGCCGTTACAGAACAATCTTTTGGATCTATATGGACTAACCTATTTCATTGATGAGAAGATTTTTTTTGATAAAAGACTTTTTGCTAATCGATATATTAAAACAAAGGATTTTGCTGATTTGAAGTCTCATATAAGGCCGGTATTGCAGAGAACACTTAGACGAGACGTTGCTGATTACATCTCTTTTAAACAAAGGGTATGTATTACAATTGATTTTAAACTATCTCCACAAGAAGCGGCTTTATATGTAATGGTAAATGAATACTTAAAGAAGGATATCATCTATGCGATACCTTCATCGAATAGAACATTGATAACAGTGGTCATTCGAAAGTTATTAGCTTCTTCGAGTCATGCGGTTGCGGCGACTTTTGAGGTTCTAAAAGACAGATTAGTTGTTTTAAAAGAAAGTACTCGTCTTGAAAGTGTTGAGAAGGGATTGGATTACTTTTTTGATTTTTTGGATGATGACTATGAGGAAGATGACATGAACTCATCAGTTTCTTCGGAATTATACGGAAGGGATAAGGTAAATGAGTTTATTCAACACGAGATAGATGAAGTTGAAAGTATTATCAAACTAGCTACAAGTATATCGGCAAATGAGAAGGCTAAGGCTTTAATGAGTGCATTATCGATAGCGTTTGATAAGCAAAGAGAAGCCGGAATCAATGAAAAGGCAGTTGTATTTACTGAGTCTATTCGTACTCAGGAATTCCTTTACAAAGAACTTACAGGTAAGGGTTATGCGGGTGAGGTTCTTCTTTTTAACGGAAATCCATCGGATAAAACTACTGCTGAAATATATAAGGCATGGAAGGCAAAAAATTATGGCAAAACATTTGCCAGTAGGAATGTTGAAGTGAAGCATGCTATTGTCGACTACTTCAAAAACAATAGTAAGATTTTGTTGGTAACAGATGCTGGATCTGAAGGACTGAATCTTCAGTTCTGTAATACAGTCATTAATTACGATCTTCCTTGGAATCCACAAAAGATTGAGCAAAGAATTGGAAGATGCCATAGATATGGACAAATGAATGATACGATTGTAATCAACTTACTAAATACAGAAAATGTGGCGGATAGAAGAGTTTATGAGATTCTATCAGAGAAGTTTGAACTATTTGAAGGTGTTTTTGGTGCTTCTGATCAAGCGCTTGGTCTTTTGGAGTCAGGAATTGACTTTGAAAAGAGAGTGCTGACAATATATCAGACATGTAATAGTATCGGGGAATTCAACAAAGAGTTCAAGGCGTTAGAGAAGGAATTCGAAAGGAAAAGGAATATTAAATTCAAAGAGCTTAAAAACCTTTTGAGTGATGAGAATGAACATCGTTCGGATCATTATAAGCGAAGCCTTGATGTAACTATGAACTTCTTAGAGGAGTTGAAAAAATGGAAATCCGTAAAGCCACCTCAAAAGGTGCAAAAATATCCAGCAGCTTTCAAAGTAAACATACGAAACAAAGAAAAGTATGGACTTAATCATGGGTTCATACTAATGGGCGGGTTATATGATAACCAAGAATTTTTGCTTCCGTTTTTATATGTGTTTGATGAGAATGGCAGCAAGTATGAATTGAAAGAAGCCGAGATAATAGAAATTATGGAGAATATTGATGAGTGGGAAATCACTCCCACTACAATACAAGATAGAGATTTAAAACAATGCGGAGAATGTATCTATAGTGAATTGTTAGTGAAGTACTATTCTGCTAACAAAGCAGCCATTGATTATAATAAAGCAAAAGTTGATAATTGGGCAATGTTGCGTAAAGATTATTTTAATCTTGAAATTGGTGAGGTTGAAAAAGATATCGCTGAGATCAAAGATCAAGCTTTAGCAACAAAGAACTTCAAGGAAAAAATTGACTTGAAGAAGCAGGCAGAAGCTAAAGAAAAAGAACGAGACGAAATGATAATAAAATTTCATCAATCCATTGCCAATATTGACGAAGAAGCAAGACTTCTAATGAAAGATTTTGAAAAACAATTTGAAATTAATCCAGTACTTTTTGCAAGAGTAGTGGCAAAATTCTAGGAGGAAGAGTAGATGAAGAAACAAGGGAAATTAGAGCTTACTTGGGTCGGTAAATATGAGGAAAAAAAAGTCGAACCTAGAATTCTAATTGAGGATAAGACTAGGTCTTATGGAGATCCAAGCACTGAGAATATGCTGATTCATGGAGATAATTTGATTGCTTTAAAGGCATTAGAACAAGACTACGAAGGAAAAATAAAGTGTATTTATATTGATCCACCATATAATACAGGATCAGCGTTTCAACACTATGATGATGGACTTGAACATTCAGAATGGTTGTGTATGATGAAACCGAGATTAGAATTGTTGAGGAATTTGCTAAGTGAAGAGGGGAGTATATGGATTAGTATTGATGATGATGAGCATGCATATTTAAAAGTTCTTTGTGATGAAGTTTTTCTAAGAAAGAATTTTGTTGCGAATGTAATATGGGAAAAAAAATATGCACCACAAAATGATGCAAAGTGGTTATCCGATAGTCATGATTTTATATTGGTATATGCAAAGAATAAAGAGCTCTGGAGACCGAATCTACTTCCAAGAACTGAATCTCAAGACTCTGCTTACAAAAATCCAGATAATGATCCTCGAGGGGTTTGGCAATCGGATAATTTATCAGTAAGGACTTACAATGAAAATTGTGATTATCCAATTACAACACCAAGTGGTAGAGTTGTAAATCCGCCAGCTAGTAGATGCTGGGGTGTCAGTAAAGAGAAATTTGAAGAATTATTGAAAGATAATAGGATATGGTTTGGTAAGGATGGGAAAAATACACCACGTTTGAAGAGGTTCTTGTCTGAAGTTAAGCAAGGAGCCGTCTCCAAAACTATTTGGTTTAGAACGATGGTTGGAGATAATCAAGATGCCAAGCGTGAGGTTAGATGTTTTAATGGAACTGATATTTTTGCTACTCCGAAACCTGAGAAGTTGATTGAGAGAATATTAACTTTAGGAAGCAATGAAGGTGACTTAGTACTGGACAGTTTTTTAGGTTCTGGAACAACAATTGCAGTTGCTCATAAAATGAAAAGAAAGTGGATTGGTATTGAATTAGGTGCACATTGTTATACACATGTTATTCCTAGAATAAATGAAGTGATTAACGGAGAGCAAGGTGGCATATCCCAAACTGTAGAATGGGAAAGCGGTGGAGGATATAGATTTTATGAACTTGCTGAACCTTTGTTAGTAAAAAACCCTGTATTACCCATATATCAGATTAACCCAGTATATACGTTTGAGATGATGACAGAAGCAATATGTAAACTAGAAGGTTTTAAGTACTCACCGATTGGAGAGTATCATGGGATGTCATCAGAAAATAGATTTATTCATGTCACAAAAGAATATGTGAACAGTGCTTATATCTTATCAATAACAAAAAAACTTAGTCAAAATCAATCATTGTTGATTTACTGTACAAAAAATCAGTCCCAAATGGTATTGCCTGATAACATAGAAGTGAAAAAAATACCTAAAGATTTATTAGAAAAATGCAGCTTTGAAAGCGAGGCGATATAAGATGAGTATTGTTAACAAGATTAACTGGGCTATGAGTCTGAGAGAGCCACAATTAGAAGCATTATCATATCTTGATGCCATCAGTTCAAAGTTAGATTATAAGGTATGTACCAAAGAGGAAGCTGAAAAAATTGCTCAAGAAAACTGTGAGGAAAATAGAAATATTAAGATAGACAAAGATTTGAGTTTCCCATCTTTTTGCTTTGAAATGGCGACAGGTATAGGTAAGACAAGATTAATGGGAGCTAGTATATATTACCTTTATAAAACTAAGGGATACAAGCATTTCTTCATTTTGGCACCTGGAAATACCATTTACGATAAGCTTCGAAAAGAAACGATGCCGCATCATCCTAAATATATGTTCAAGGGTCTGGAGGCTGAAATGGGAAGGCCGAAGGTATATGATGGTGAGAACTATCTGAACTACCCAGTAAAATTCACTCAATATGAATTGCAGGTTGAGAAAACTTCGGATATACAAATTTTTATATTCAATGTCGGGAAAATATTCCAACGTGGTGATTTTCAATTTAAGTTTCACGAATTTGAAGAAAATTTAGGCGGTTCATTTGCAGATGTCTTAAAGAGTTTTGATGATCTAGTTATCTGCATGGACGAAGCTCATAGATACTATGCGCCGGCATCTAAAAAAGCTATTGATTACTTAAATCCGATATTGGGTCTTGAGTTTACTGCAACACCAAAACCTGAGAATAAAAATATCATTTACAGCTTTGATTTAGCAAAAGGTGCAAGCAAATATCTTAAAATACCAGTTGTAATGGGTAGAACCAATACAGCTGGATTTAATGATGCAGATATTGAAGAAATGAAAATAAAAGATGGTATAAAGTTGCATGAACAGCGTAAAATAGTTGTTTATAAATACTGTACAGAAAATAATTTGCCACAGGTAAAACCAATTGTTTTGATTTCGTGTAAAGACACAAACCATGCAAAAGAAGTAAGAGAAAAAATTGACTCAGATGCTTTCTTTGAAGGCAGATATAAAGGAAAAGTTGTTGAGATTCATTCCGGCACAACAGGTGTCGAATCAGATGATAACATTAGAAAACTTCTTACAATTGAAGAAAATACAAACCCCATTGAGATTGTTCTTCATGTGTACAAGCTTAAAGAAGGATGGGATGTTAACAATCTTTTCACTATCGTTCCGTTGAATGCAGCTAAAAGTGAAATTTTGGCATTACAAACAATTGGTAGAGGACTCCGTCTACCTTTCGGACAAATTACAGGACAAGATGAGCTAGATACATTAGATATCGTAGCCCATGATCACTATAGGGAATTGATTGACGATGTAAAATCCAATCCGATATTCAAGACTAGGAACCTTGATGAGAATGATGTTCCACAGACTAAGGCAGTCGATGTTGTTGCTGAGTTTAACGACGGTCAGATGGCACTTTTCCAGCAAACTGTTGAGACTACAGCTATTAAATCATTTCAAGATATTAATGACTTGAAGGTCCAAGAAGAATTATACAAGGGTTATCTTAAAGCCTTTGCTAAAGAAACTAAACCTGCAAAAGATGACAAAACAGTGGATCAAATGTCATTGTTTGACCTAGAAGTTTTTGCTCAAAAGGTGGCTGAAGACACAGCTATATATAAAGGGGACGAATCTAAAGATCCGAAGCAGAAACCTAAAACCCCAATAATGAAAAAAGAAGAGTTCATCGAAAAGATCAAAAAAGTTGCTCAAAGATCAGTAAGTGTTCCAAGGATTAGTATTGGATATAGTTCAACAATCACATTTAAGCCAGTGGCGATTAAAAGAAACATTGTTGACTTTGATACTGCAACTTCCTTTATTGAAAGATATGATATCATCAACGAGAAGTTGTTAATGTCTGTAGAAGCAGTAGCTCTTGAAACGGAAGATCCGGTAAATGAATTGGCATGTATGCTGTTGGATTCTATTGATGAGTTCGATTCCAATGACGCCGAGTATATTATTGACATTGTTGAACAGTACATTGACCTGATTGAAGGAAGCTTTGAAGATAAGAAAAAAATAGTAAGAAGATATGCTACCGTAATTATTGATGACATAAGAAAACAGGTTTATGCATCAAAGGAAGAGCATACAGAATTCATTTATAACGTGGAAAGGGACTTGATTCTATTTGGCAAGTTCGTAAAGAATGTTAAGCCAGATGGCAAGGTTGATTTCAAGAAGGAGATAACCGATAAGAAAAACATCAGACAGTATTTGCTTACTGGATATAAGAAGTCGTATTACCCTGAAAATGGGTTCGATAGTGACGATGAGAGGCGTTTGGCGGTAATACTAGAAGAAGATACTGATGTTGTGCGTTGGATCAAGCCACCGCTTAATCAATTAGGATTATTCTATAAAGCAGGGCACCAGTATAATCCTGATTTTATAGTGGAAACAGCGACATCTAAATATTTGGTTGAAGTGAAAGCAAGTAATATGACCAAAGATGAGGATGTTATAGATAAAGCTAAGGCTGCAATTAAGTGGTGCGAATGTGCTACCGGTGTTGATGCAGATAAAAAAGAATGGAAATTTAGACTTATTGCAGGACAAAATATTGCTATTGGCAACACTTTCAAATACACCATGGGGATGAGCGAGAATTTGGAGGGGCTATTGAATGAGTGATCATGTATATGCTAAAGTTCGTGAAAAAATCATTGAAGCATTAAACACAGATCTGATTGGTCCGATAGAAGTGGAAGAAATGCTGGATGAATCGCCTTTGAGCACTTATATCACTGGTATGCTTTATCCACTCAAAACCCAGGCTTCAAGTGAATCAGAATTGGAAGACAATGATTTCATTAGCGATACAATTGAGGATGAAAAAGATACTTTGGAAGAGGACTATGAGGACAAAGTTGTATCAAAGTTCAAACAGCAGTCTTCTATAGGTTTAAGCTTCTATGTATCTGAAGATATGAATTCTTTTGAAGCCATTGCAAGATGGGGTGAGTATACGAAGGATAAGATTGAACTAGAAGAAGATCTTGAAGCTGGCAAAAAGAAAAGCAAGAAAACGGTGTATGTTCGGGAGCAAAAATCGGAAGTCGTTTCTGTGGATCTTAAGAGCTTTGAAAAGACTCAAGATATTCCACTGGTGTGCGATCCTTCAATAAAGTTACGGATTATTCAATTTAGGCTTAACAACAAGCATAAGTTGGTTTCAGTTTATCTATATAACGGAAAACAGACAGGACAAGATAGAGATTTTGAAAATGTCATGTTTCAGACCGAACTAACCGTTAAGGCGATTGATGGAGATTCGATATTTTTACCTGAGCATAAATGCCGTGAAAAAGAAATCGCTGATGAATTTTATTATGAAAAACGCCCCATATATTCAAGAGGTCATGGTTGTGCGGTAAGTTGGAGATGCAATGACGGTAAGAATGCATGTGAAATCAAGACAGCATTTATTCCCTCACATGAAATAAATGCTGTAAGTCCTGAATTAAAGAACTTCGGTGGTCAGCAGTTTTCAATGAGGTTTATGTCTCATCCGAAAAATAAAATCGAAACGATAAATAGACTAAAAGCTTTGAGAGAAGAGTACGATGAGTGGATAGATGATTTAGGAAAAAATGAGAAAATGAATGAAACTTCATTTTTGTCTAGAGGGAATCAAATTATTGACGAATGCAGAAAGGCGTCCAATAGAATAGCACAAGGCATACATCTTCTTGAGACGGATGAAGACGTGTTTAGCGCTTTCTGCTTCATGAATCAATCCATGTACTTACAAAGAAGCATATCACAATTTGCTAATAAGTATGGAAAAGGAATTGAATGTAGCCTAGGTGACTTCAATAAAGAAGACCATAGTACTTGGAGACCGTTCCAAATTGCTTTCATATTATTGAATATTGCAAGTTGTGCTAATGCAGGAGATGAATATAGAGACAATGTTGATCTCTTATACTTCCCTACTGGTGGAGGTAAGACAGAGGCCTACTTAGGCCTAATTGCATTTGTCATTGGATATAGGAGGCTGACAGCTTCTAAAGAAACTGAATACGAAAAAGATGGTGGCGTAACTGTATTTCTTAGGTATACATTACGTCTATTAACTACGCAACAACGTGACAGATTAACTAAAATGATTTGTGCTGCAGAAATGATCCGAGCAAAAAATCCAAGTTTATATGGTAACCAGAGAATTTCTATAGGCTTCTGGGTAGGTAGCGGTGTAACTCCAAATAATTTTAAAGAGTTAGACGATGCAGAAAAAGGTCCGCAAGCTATTAATAAGTTGACAAAACAGGTTATTGTTTGTCCTATGTGTGGTACTCCTATCAAAAAAGAGAATTACGATATTGATACCGACAAATGTGAGGTTAAAATCCATTGCCCTGATGCAAAATGCCAGTTTTATAAGTTTAAAGGAGCTAGTATCCCTGTATATCTAGTGGATGAGGAGATATACAGAAAATGTCCAACAGTAATCATATCGACAGTTGATAAATTTGCAAGGTTGCCTTGGGATGAGAAGATGGGGTTACTGTTTGGTAAAACGGATAGGTATTGTGAACGTCATGGATATATTGCAGTTGGAGAAAATCATCCGAATAGACATAACAAATCAAAAACATTGCCAGCCTCACAAACTATTGGCACAAAACCGTTCTATCCACCGGAGCTGATTGTTCAAGATGAGTTGCACTTAATTACTGGACCACTTGGCACAATCTATGGTGCATATGAAACCGTTGTTGAGGATATGTGTGCTATTGATAAGGATGGAAAAAGATTGCTACCTAAGTATATCGTATCCACAGCGACGATAAAAAATGCAGATGCTCAAATAAGATGTTTGTATGGAAGAGATAATTTTTCACAGTTCCCTCCTAGTGGATTTGATATTAGCGATAGTTACTTTATAAAAGAGATACCGCTTAGCGATAAACCATTCAGAAAATACTGCGGTATATGCGCTACCGGTAAATCCATGAAGACAACTATATTAAGGGTATATGCCGTCCTATTGCAACAAACATTAGAACTTTCAAAGATTGATGAATACAAAGACTATGTAGACCCATATTACACTTTAGTTGGGTATTTCAATAGTATTCGAGAGCTTGGCGGTACGGTAAGACTGCTACAAGATGACATTCCTGCCCGTATTAAGAGAATTGTTAAAAAATATGAGTACAGCTCTACAAGGTATTTAAGAAGAACGAAGGAAATAACTTCTCGTGTATCTTCGTATAAAATAGCTCAATTGCTTGATGAGTTGACAATTGAAAAGAGCAGTGATGAGTGCTTGGACGTTGCAATTGCAACTAACATGATTGCGGTTGGGATGGATGTCGATCGTCTAGGATTAATGTCGGTGACTGGACAACCCAAGCAAAACTCGGAGTATATCCAAGCCACAAGCCGTATAGGTAGAAAGTTCCCAGGACTTGTTGTAACTATATACAATCCTTATAGACCAAGAGACTTATCGCATTATGAAAACTTTACAGGCTTCCATTCGCATATGTACCGTTATGTTGAAGGTACAACAGCGACTCCTTTCTCTGCAAGAGCAAGGGATAGGGTATTGCATGCCTTGCTGGTAGCCCTGTTAAGACTTAAAAACGAAGAACTGGCCGTAAATGAAGGTGCCGGAAGAATTAATGAAACAGCAGATCGTGTCATTCAGGAAGCTAAAGACATAATCTTAGAAAGAGTATCGATTGTTGCAGCAAAAGCGAATGCAGATACGACTAGAGAAATGGATATATTTATTGATGAATGGAAGCACCTTAGCAATGGTGAAAAAAGGCTTTTCTATTATATTAAAAATACAGAGAACTACAATCGGTTACTGAATTTCTACAATGAATTCTGTACGCCAAAAGAGAAGCCTACACTTAATTCAATGAGAGAGGTCGAAAGCACATCTTCACTATATTATTACACAGAGGGGGCTCGTTAGGATGAAAATCAATAAATTAGGGGAATTAAGACCTAACCAATTAATCACTACCTTTGGCCCTGGTGCAATAATGGATGTAGTCGAAGATTCCGTAACGGTACTTGATATTAATTATTGGGACAGATATGGGAAGACAATTTATGATGCTAGGTTAGCATCTTATTTGGGCGTTGATAACTTTAAAACGCCAAAGACATCTTGGCAAGGAGATATTCCAGTAGTTTCATTCCCGAATTATCATATATGTAAAAAAAGTACCTGCAATAACTTGTTTGATATTAGCGAGAATTTTGACGTGGACAAGTATTTGCAAAATGGTCCGACATGTCCGATTTGTGGATTTAAAGCGTACCCAGCAAGATTTATAATGTCTTGTGTGGATGGTCATTTAGATGATTTCCCTTGGAGATGGTGGGTGCATCATGGTGAGTCATCCTGTAAAAGGGATTTAAAACTTGTATCAACAGGGAATACATCCTCACTTGCTGAGATAATTGTCAAATGTGAGTGCGGTGCATCAAGAACCATGAGTGGATCTACACAATCAGAGAATTTTGCTGGTCTAAAATGTAGTGGAAGGCATCCTCACAATCCAAGGATGTCCAAGAAATCCAATGGAACATATTCGAAATGTGATAAGGATGTAATCCCATCACAAAGAGGGGCATCGAATGTTTATTTTCCAGTTATTAGAAGTGCTATTTCAATTCCACCATGGATTAATCCATTAAACTCAATGATTGATGAACACTACAGAGATATTCTTAATTTGCGGGAGTATATTGGTGAAGAAGCGATTATAAAAATCTATGAAAGGCATTTTACATCGATTTGTTCACAAGAAGAGTTTGTTGAAGCGGTCAAGAAAAGAGATGAAAAGGTCAAACAGTTTATTGAAATTAAAGAGATGGAATATGCAGCTATTACCCATCACAATGATTTGCTTTATCAGACAGATGTGAAGTATTTTAAGGCAGAGGAAGAACCGATACCTGCATATTTAAGCAAATATTTTTCTAGAGTAATAAAGGTTCATAGACTAAGAGAAGTAATGGTTTTGTTAGGATTCATGAGAATGGATTCACCGGAACCGGAAGTTGAAGATGCTAAAAACATTGTTTATCTGACAAAAAATAAAACAGGCGAATCTTGGCTGCCTGGAGTAGAAATCAATGGTGAAGGTATTTTCATTGAGTTCAACAAAGAAACTATTTCAAAGTGGAATACTGTATTAAGAACAGGTCAATTATCCGATCAGTACAAGAGATTCTATGATGATTTTTGTAATTCAAGAGGTTGGACTAAATTTAAAGAACGCAATGCGGAATATGTTTTGCTACATACATTTGCCCATTTAATGATCAAAGAGATGGCAATGCAATCAGGGTATTCGTCTTCTGCAATAAAAGAAAGAATTTATAGCAGCGAGAACATGTGTGGCATTCTTCTATATACCGGTAGCGCGGATAAAGAAGGGTCTTTAGGAGGTCTTGTAGAAATTGGAGAAATGAGTAAGTTGCTCATAGTATTGAAGCAAGCTCTTGAAAATGCAATGCTCTGTACTACTGACCCAGAATGTATGATGAGCGAGCCTTCCTCAGAAGATCTAAATGGAGTTGCTTGTCACTCTTGTGTAATGATAGCTGAAACCGCATGTGAGAGCGGTAATAGATTACTGGATCGGTCGCTTGTGGTTCCACTACCATCAAAAGAGGAGAGCGCTTACTTTATTGAGTTGGTGAATGAGCTATGCGGGATGGAAATATAGGGATTGCAATAATTGTAGAAACATTGGTGACTGAGATTGAACGTTTTGGCGAATCAAATTTTGATGTTCAAGTTTTTAAAAAGTCATATCTTTCGATCAAAGATAAGTTTCCATCGTTGACTGAGGAAGAGATATATAATGTAATTCAAATGGCTATTAGCCTATATAATTACAAAGTTCATGAGAATGTTGAATTGGTTATAACAGCACCTAATAGTTTTAAATTGAAAGCACTCAAGACAAGCATTGTTGTGCATGAACTTATAAGCAATGCTCAGAAGAGCATTACTTTGACAGGCTATTCGATCTCAGAATATTTTGCTGAGCTTTTGGAAGAGCTTCTAGATAAAAGTAGAAAAGGCGTATATGTAAATCTATATGTAAATGACTTTGCAGGCAAACAAGAGCAGCTAGATAAGTTGGAAGTATATAAAGGGAGATTTTTGAACATTTACGACTACAATAAAGGGGCTGACAAAATGGCAGCACTCCATGCAAAAATAATCGTAGTAGATGGGCATAAAACCTTTATCTCCTCATCAAATCTTTCTTACCATGGGTTAGAAGGAAATATTGAAATGGGTGTACTGATTGTATATTTCGATGCTAAAACTCCACTTGCACGGACTTACAGCTCCAGCTTCACGGAGATATAGAGCCACCCTCACGGAAGCTGAGCCATCAGTCTTCAATAGTTGAACATAATAGGGTTCATTTCA
>Ga0209369_1000283_pt1 | contig 95183 bp, 80 predicted proteins | sample EBPBio142010_DNA_FD_185865 | JGI IMG/M metagenome (GOLD analysis project Ga0209369, IMG submission 185865) | Wastewater treatment Type I Accumulibacter community from EBPR Bioreactor in Madison, WI, USA - Reactor 1_10/4/2010_ DNA (SPAdes)... | ecosystem: Engineered > Bioreactor > EBPR >...
AATCGCGGCCGGAGGGCGCTATGCGCCGAGTGTCCGCCTGCGCGGACACCGTGTCCACGAAGGTGGACACTCAGCCGAAGGCTCTCCGGCCGCGAATTCATTCGCTGGAGATGTGGGTAATTGTAAGACAGGGGCGAGGGGGTATGCTGGGTTACCTCAACGCACCGCACAGAGTGAAACGCAGAGGATGATGTTCAAGAGCGAATTAACGACGGGCAGCTATCAACGCACCGCGCAGAGTGAAACGCAGAGGCTCGAACTCCCCTCTCCTGTTCTGGGAGAGGGGTCGGGGGTGAGGGGAAGGACCTGGCAGATACGTGTCACCTTCTCAGCCCCGCCGGGAAAACTTCACCTTCTGGCTCCCCGCATCCGCGAGGACGACAGACTAGCAGGCTAACCCTCACCATCAACGCCCGGTTGCCTCCTATGACCTATCACCCATGGCCTATTATCTGACTATATAAACCGCCACGTCGTCGAACCAGGCGGCGTCCTGTGGCGTTGGTTGATTCACACACAGCAAAACGTTCAATTTTCCCGCATTCTCAGGAACGGTGACTATGCCCTGTATTTTGTGCCAGTTAGCCTTATCGGCATCTTTCGCACCATATAACTGAACCGCCAATGCCTCATCCGTCCATTTTGCATCCTTGGTCATCCAGGCGACGCGCACCCAACAAGAGCCTCCGCCCTGTTGGCGCGCCCAGGCTTGAATGATATAGGTTTCTCCCGGCTTCACATCGATAGTGCGGTTGAGAGAGCCATAGGCAACGCCCGCAAGCCGGGCAGCACCGCTATTATCACTATGCGAAACGGTATTGTCCAGGTTGAATGTACCGCGGGAATACGATGTTTGCCACGCATACCAGCCTGTGAGGGCATCGGCCGTTTGCCAATCTCCCGGCGTATTATTGGCGGCAGGAATTCCCCTGTTTGCAGATGCAAAATCACCGTTTTTCACCAAGTTATTTAATTCCCCTTGCGAAGAAATTATGCGTGCAATCTTCGTGGACAAGTCTTCGGGCTGCGTCACAGCCACCAAAGCATTGGTGATACCGGGCAGTTTATCTTCCCAACTCTCCGGCTCCACATTACTTTTGGGAGTGGCCCACCAACGATATTTTTCACCGTAAAGCCACACATATTCATCAGCCGCCTCAACGGCATAACCGGTATTGATCTGTAGACGCCGAGTGGGTGAAACGCCTTTGGGATCGATGCGCCAGGGCGAACCGGGCGGATTAATGTAGGAGTCGAGATACAAGCCAAAACTCAAACGGACCTGCGCCATATATTTCTGCCGGTTTTCCGGTGCTACTAAATTTCGGGCGGTGTTGCGCACCTGATTTGCCGTTTGCAGGAACGCCAACTGGTCGTTGGCGGCATAGCCCTGATCTTCGCAGCCATCCACAAAAACCATCAAAGGCGGCGCCGCATCCAACCAACCATTAATGAACGCAGGATAAAGGTTATATTTTCTGGATGCCCGCAACGCCATTTCCCTATCGGGCGCTTGTAACACCGGTGCGTTAACGCTGTTCATGAAAAACGTCATGAACACCAGGTTTGGATCTACTTCCGCCACGGCGCTGATAAATTCCTTGCCCCGTTCGCGCGCTTTTGCTTCATATTCTTCAAAACTGTGTTTATCATGCTGCGGTTGCGAGGCATAAGTGAACTGGCTATAGGGGTTCGTATAAGGCTCGGGGTCGAACAAAATGCCTTTCAGTTGCCCTTCTTTAGCAATTTGCGCCACGATGCGCATGTGGTCTATGACCTGCTTCCAACCCTCATCGTCAAACCAATCCACATCTCCCGGATTAGCTCCTGTCCGTATAAAATTGTCGGTCAATTTTCTTGAACGAATCGCCTTCAAATCATCAATGCTATCCTGGAACCACTCTTTCTTCCACGGAACATTGGAAAAAGTGGAATACGCCTGCACGACTCGACCAGCATCGTCTTTGCCGGTAACATGGAGAACAATGCCATCGAATGGTGTTTTTTCCATTTGCTCCAAATTGGCACGAAACCTTGTAGTATCAGGAGCATCCCACCCGGTCGCGATTAGTTTTTTCGGGACATCGCCATACGGCGCGGCATATACAGGAGATACTGCCGGTATCAATGCGGCCACCACTGCCACTGTTTTCCATAACTTCACGAAATCGTCTCCTTATTATTGGCAAGCGCCGAGAGCATGCATTCACTAAAATCAACACGAAAAGTTCTGTTCATGAAATGCCTCAATTGATGTAGGGATTCCATAAACGGCTGCAATAGGAATTGGCCTTGTTAACAGCATAATCGGGATTCGGTGCCCAACAGGTGTTTGCGTTCACAGGCACGTTAGCCAGCATGGTGGCGCGAGACATCCATTTGGCATGACCATCCGCATAAGCCAGGGTGCCGCCATCCAAATGCGGCGTTACGTTCCGATTAGTGGCTACATTCGCGTTGTTAGACATATTGTATGGAACAGCTACATAGGAATAGGCCGAACTGTATTCAATGATGGCAACAATCTCGGAAGGCCGCAGGACCGCAGCCAGGGTAATCGGAGTGTAAGCAGCTCCGGTTGGCAGTCCGTAATTCGTGTAGGCAGTATGGAAGCCCCCCAGCGCCGTAGAATAACCATAACTGGGCCTGAGCGGAGAAGAACTCACCGCTGAAGGACAGGTAAAAATCTGTGTGCTTTTCACATAGGGGTAGATGTAGTCCATCCAGGTACGATAATGACCGTCGCCACCGGCGTTGCCTGCAACCTGAAAAACCCCACTCGGCTTACCGGAGTCGGTATCGAGTTCGCTCGCATTGGGAGTCTGAGTTCCATTCCAGTTTGGAGGATAACTTTCATCGTTATCCTGGGTGTATTGCATAATACCCAGGCCAACCTGCTTGAGATTGCTCATGCAGCTTGCACGCCGGGCATTTTCACGCGCACGCGCAAAGACGGGAAACAGGATTGCGGCCAAAATAGCTATAATAGCAATGACGACCAAAAGTTCGATTAAAGTAAAGGCTTGTTTTTGGTTATACCAACGTGTTGTATTCTGCATGTCCCGGCTCCTAAAACGACTGGTTTTTCTATAAAGGGGTAAATTCGCATCTACCGGTTAAAAAACGCCTGTATTAACTCTTATTTTACCCCAACGCCCATTCTCCCAAACTCCTATTTTTGACATAATTTTCCGCGAAAAATGACAAAACGGGTATTGTGGTTCTCAAGCAACTTTCTTTATCATGGCTATTGCAAGCTAAAAGTGGGAGAGCCGTTGGCCAGCGACAGGCTGGTTCCTCCACGGTAGACCTTGGCCAAAGTATCGCCCCCATTGCGCTTGAACCATTTCACATGGCCATCTGCAAAGGCCAGATTGGCACCATCAAGGTGACGGATGGCACCAGAGTCGCTGCTGAGGGTAGGCAAAACAGCAAGTTGAGGCGTTGTGTCGGCCGTGCATGTGACCGCAGCAAAAACAGGATTGCCTGTATCGAAAGGACAGGTGCCACCGCCCGTCGCTACGCTCCTGCTGGAGTAACTGACACTATCGTAGAGCAATACAGTCCTTGTCGCTTCGCTCACCACCGCAAGTGTTGTTCCGGCGGCAAACAAGCGATTGTAACCGTAATCCGTATAGCCTGGGCCTCCAGCGGGCACGAAGGTCGGATCGGGTGCCATCCCGCTCGTGCTTGTTCCTGCTGGTGCGTAGCGTTCACTGGGGCACTGGAAAATTTGCGTGCTCTTAAGATAGGGCTGAATAGCGTCCGCCCATCCATAAGGCCTCGAAGAGCTTACATTAGAAGTGGTGACAGCCGCCCCTGTGCCGTCACTCGCGTACATTATGGGAAATTTTTCATCGAAATCCTGCGTGTATTGAAACATGCCTAATGCAATCTGTTTGAGGTTGCTCTGGCAAGAAGCACGGCGCCCATTTTCCCTTGCCCGCGCAAAGACCGGAAATAGAATCGCCGCAAGAATAGCTATAATAGCAATTACAACTAATAACTCTATCAAGGTAAAACCTTGAGTATAATCATGTCTTCGTGTTATGTTGCGCATTTTTCTCTCCCTGGAATAACCGGATTTGTAACAGGCGGATCTGCTTGAAGCAGCACAGGCACTCCGTTATTGGTAAAACGTCCGCCACGCCTATTATTCTACCCCACCGGCCATTCCCTTAAACTCCCGTTACTGACATAATTTACCCTGGAAAATGACAGAAAAAATACTACACCCTATCCACGGCCCGATCTATCACCGCTTTTTCAGCAACGGCTCACCCAACCCGGCCGGTAGTGTCATCAGCGCAGGCATGGGAGCCCCCTCACGGCAAATCACTTGGTGGGATGTGCACTCCTTGAAACCCCAGCCCTACTACGGACTCGTCATGATGCTGGGCGATGGTGTTGGTTTTTACCGCGATGAAAACGGTTTTCAGTGTGAGCTGGCAAAAGGATATTTCTTTCTTACTTTCCCGGGCCACAAGCTCGACAACGGCCCGCTTAAAGGCCAGAAATGGGGCGAGCTCTATGTCGGTTTCAGCGGCGATATTTTCAAATTGGCCCAGAGAAGAAAAATCATCAGCCCTAAACACCCGGTCTGGAGATTGGAAGAACCTACGCTTTGGATCGAAAAATTACAAGTGCTGCTGCAATCGGAAACTCCACTCACCCAACAACAGGACTTCCGGCGCGCCGTCCGCTTTTTTGATTTCCTGCTGGATATGCTTGAAGCCGCACAGCCGATTCAAAACAACCCACACACCAGCGATTGGTTCGATTTGGCCTGCCAGGCAATCACTGCCGACCTGCACCATAAAATAGACTGGGAAGAACTCGCTACCTCGCTGGGCATGAGTTACCATACCTTCCGCCAGTATTTCCGCCGCCGCGCCGGGATTTCTCCCCTGCAATATCGCGAAAAACACCGGTTCGAACTCGCCAGCTACCTACTGGCAAACGCCCTCCATCACTCCTGCCAGGACATCGCTTTCGTTTTAGGCTACACCAATCCCGATCGTTTTTCCGAACAATTCAAAAAACGGTTTGGCATACCGCCGCTTGAATATCGCAAACAACATAGCAACAAAAATAAATGAGGGACAGCATCATAGTGATGCTATCCCATCATTTTTGGGGTAATCGCCCCGCGCGCGTGTCCTCATGGGTATCGCTCTCGTATTACTTTACGGTATCGGGTTGGTTTTTTGCCCAATCAAGCTCTCCTGATGCTAATGCGATATGAGCTTCCTTAAAGTACTGGAGCATCGCGTCATACCACTCACGCCGGTTCGTCCACGGTTTGGGCGTAATCCAATCCGACCAAATCCAGTAGCCTTCTCCAAAGGCGGCACTTTCAAAAGCCTGCTTTGCGGTGAACTTAAATTGCATTCCATCTTCCGGGCCGGGCGCATGGACGTAGTGCCCCGCCAGAAAAACTGCGTTGTCATAACGATAATGCGTTTCGGCGACTCCTTTCTTCACGGTATCCAATGACCACTGCAAAGCCTCTTTATCGGGGCGGTTTCCATCGTATCCTCCGGCAAAGGCATTGCTGAACAGGGAACGTCCGTATGTGAGGGCATCGAGAACCAAAACCGGTGCCTGCGACGTTGCCAACTCATGAATGAGCGGGGCGACCATCACTCCCCAACCATAGATGCCGAATTGAAAATCCGGATTCACGCTATCGACAGCTTGCCGTAAACCGCGCGCTTTTTTCGCCACTTCGTCGATTTGGCGGCCGAGATAGAGTTGATACATTCCTCGCTGCATCAGGTATTGTTGGCGTTGCTCAGCCGCAGGTAAAGGCTGGGGAGCGTCACGGCCTATGCTCGTGAAAAATTCATGGAAAGATTCATCGTCGTAAGACTCACAAAACCCGTTTGCATTATTCCCATTCCCATCGTAAATTTCAAAATCGAGCGCTACGCCCTTGATGTTGGGAAGCTCTTTTGCCAGCCTGGCATAACCGACCATTCGCTCCGTCAACTCTTGCCATGCCCGCGCGCTTTGCGGCCGCGTATAACGCGTTCCTCTTCCACGGCTTGTCACCGTACGGTCAACATCATCGGTGGCATTAACCAGCCCCATTTCAAAGGTGATGACGGCAAGGTTCGTCACGGCAGCCCGCCTGGCATAGGTTTCGAGAGGAATCAGTTTTTTACCACTGAGATCGGTTTTCCATTTCTGGGCGACGACGGTAAACCCGGCATCTGCAATCTGTTTAAAATCCTCTTTTGTGAGGTCGCTGTGCGCAGGATGGGCTTTATCGATAAATATCCTCGCTCCCTTCCCCAGCGAAGAGGCCTCTGCGGAGAGCGGATGAAAACCAGTGCAAAGAAAAAGCGAGAGGTTGAGGGCTAAGATACAGAGAAAACGCATGACTCTATTCCTTTTTTTCAGTTGAGCACGCCCGGAATCCAGGCAGGTTGAAGGGTATAGGAGGTAGACGGAAGGCAAATAGACGCTGAGCCGGACGGGTACCATTTTGCATGTCCATCGGCAAAGGTAAAGTTACCCCCCTGGAGATGAGGACATACTTCCTTATATTTTGAATGTGTAGGAACATTCCATACACAGTACGATTGCGCATCGGCATCCAGGCTGTATACGTTGTTCCAGTCCAAAACCAGAATGACCGATGCCGGGCGGGGTATGGCGGCCTGCGCAGCCCCTGCCTGCGGAGTTCCGCCCGCAGCGGGAAACATACCAATGCGTTTATTGTAGGAATAACTGGGAACAGACGCAGCCTGGGACGAACTGGGGCATCGGAACAGTTGCACGTTTTTTACGTATGGATAAATCATATCCATCCAGGTAATGAAGTTACGTGTCCAGTAATTGTTACTTGTCGTATATGTAAATCCCGGCATCGAACTATCCGTTTGCAGCGGAGTGGCAGGAGAAGGTGACGCGATATGTTGTTCAAACCTATATGAAGGCGGAAAACGCTCATCGTAGTCCTGGGTGTACATCATAAACCCCAGACCAATCTGCTTTAAATTACTCAAACAACTCGTTTTCCTGGCGTTTTCCCTGGCCCGCGCAAAGACCGGAAATAGAATCGCAGCAAGAATAGATATAATGGCAATGACAACCAATAATTCAATCAAAGTAAAAGCTCTTTGTCCACGTTTCATTCGCATTATCTTTCGCTCCTTCCACGTCAGTGGTATGTATCAATTATACCCCGGCGCCATATTGCCATAACTCCGGTTCCAGTCACAATTTTCCGGTTTCGGTCATTCTTCTCTCTTTACGAAATTGTGTGGGCGTCATTCCAAAACGCTCCTGAAAAAGCTCATGGAAACGGCTGTGTTTCAATCCGATTAACCTGCTGACGGCTTCAATGGGACAGGTCTCTTGCAACAGCCAATACTGGGCTTCTGCAAGGCGTCGGTCGGTGAGATATTCACGAAAGGTTTGCCCGGTTTCTTCTTTAAATTCACGGATGAAATTCGTCCTGGTCATAAAAACCGCGCGGGCCACGATATCGATGGTAATGGGATGGTTGAGATTCTTGTCGATATAATGTTTGGCCATCTCTATCGGCGGCTCCGAACGGTCTGCCGTTTTCGGCAAAGCTTCCACAGTGCCACGATTTTCAAAGCGCCCCTCTTTGATTTCGCGTAAGAATATGGTGAGGAAACTTTGCAGCAAAGCAGAGCCGGTTTTCTCATACCCTTCCGGCCTGGTCATTACTTCCTGGGCGAAAATATGAAAAAGCTGCCCGACATACCGCTCCCTGACCATATAATACTGGCCGCTATTGATATGTTTATCACCTTCGGAATAGCAAACGGAAAGCGCAATGTAGTCGTCATTACCATAGGACTGGAACCACCAGATTTCGCATTTCTTCCCCGGATACGGTGCTTCCAAATGCGCGGTTTCCCCGGCGGGGCGCGAAACGTCTGGGGCTAACAGCAGAAAATGCCCTTCAGGGCACGCAACGACGTAATCACCGAGCAACATCTCAGCCTCACCACTACGAATATAAGTCAAATCGGGGAAGCGCGCGAGAATTTGATCGTCTCCCTGCCGGGACTCGCGCACACGTGAATTTCTGATAATGCGCTTGGACGGCTGCACGTCTTCACGCTCCCGTTTTTTTGTCCAGGCCCGCACCTGTTCAGGCAAAGGTTGTTCCTGGAATTCAAGTAGTGTTTTTGCACTCACCACCAGACGCTCCATACCGTAATATTCCCACGTCGGAATCATCTCGTGGCCCAGGCAGTAAACGACTTCATCGTCAAAGTTATTGAGCTTTGGCTTTCGGTTCATAATTTCCGGCTTAGTATCGTTGTTTTCGTAACTGCCCGAATACCTAAAGTAATCAATGTCAAAAATAAAACGGGACAGCATCATGAAAATGCTGTCCCGTCCATAGCGGATCAAACTGGCTTACCCTCGGTTAAAACGATGTACGTTGCTTACCGTCACATTACTGATATTCTCCGCGCCAGACTCAAAGTAGACGGGATCGTTCTCGCCACCATTTTGCAGCACATTGCTGATGACCGAATCGCAAAGCGAGCCGCCAATCAACACCGCAAACTTGGCCCGTGAAACCACGTTACTCACCAGCAAACGGCTTGTCGTGCCCAGCGGATTGATACCGCCATAATTGGGGAAGCAATCCCCGATTTTCACGGCTGCCTTTGATTGATAGGGCGCTGCTGAAGTATCGACGACACCATCGATGACGATATTATCCATCGGCAGGCCTTTGGTATTGAGCAACCGCACGATGTTATGCCCACCGGCGCAGTGGCCGCGCACGTTGCGAATGATGACGTTATGAATACCGGGAAATTCGCCCTCGTTCTCTCTACCGGCGCTAATCATGGTAGATTTGGTGCTGCCTGCCTGGCGGTCGGCATGGAAAATCGCCGTTAAAGCAATCAGGTCATCGCCGGTTTGCCCGCTGATATTTTCGATGAGGATGTCGTGGCAGCCCTGGCGCAAATCTATGCCATCCTGGTTGCGCATCAACACATTCTCACCGTCAATGATCTTATAGGAGGTGCTGTTGAAACTCAAATCGCGCAATGTTCCATGCGAGCAATACTCCAGCGAAATCGCCCAACAGTGGGGATCAACGATGTGGATATTTTGAATGCTGAAATTCGTCACACTCGCCAGCAGCACACCGATATTGCGCCAATCGCCGTTCTGCGCCTCACCTTCCACCCCGGTATCGGTGCCGTAGGCATGCTCACCCAGGACCTTGGCGCTGTCACCCGTCGCCCGAGGATGGTCGGCACCTTCCAGCACGGCATTGCCCCGGCCGATGAGGTGAATGTTTTCCAACGGTTCAATTTGAGTGATGCCAATTCCGCTATTACCACTACGGAAGAAGTTGTCGCGGCAGCGGTCGCTGAGCTTAATATGGCAACCATCCAACTCCACCGTGATGTTAGAAGGCAGACGCACCGCTTCATCGAGAAGCCAGAGAAATTTATCACCGGCGTCCTTTCCTTCGTTTTCACGCGGAATAACGACACGCCCGCTGGAAGTAGCGGCGGCATCAACCGCTTGCTGGATACGCTGTGCATCGCTGCCTTCGTAGCGATTGGGGTTTTCAATATAAGACACTTTAAAATTCCTTTGACCAACTTTAAGAGCGTTTAGAAAAATCCGTTTGGGTATGTTTTTGGCTATGAATCCATTTTGAAAGCTTTATTATGCCTAATATTCGGCGAAAAACGGGATCATTTGCCTAAATTTATATGCATGCTGTCGGTTTTTTCCAAACGCTCCAAACGAAACGGCATAATTTTAGGCGAGTTTACAATAAACTTTTAAATCCTTCTCTATTCAACTTTTATAATCCGCCGATAAACCGGCCCGGCGCACACACGTTGGCAGCATCAAAACTATTTTTTAACAGCTTCATCAAGGCAAAATCACCACGAGGCGCACCCCACACCAGATCAGCCGACTTCAACTCATGTGGCGCACGCTCCACCACGACACTGCCTTCCAATTTGACGGCATGGGCACGCAAATCGTCCACAACATCCACGACATTGCCCGGCACCTGCTCGAACTGGGCATGCACACTACCCAGGCCATAATCCCACCATACCCGGTTTGCTCCGGCCTGTTTGGCAGCCTGTGCCCAGGCACCGGCACGAGTGATAGGCACGATGGCATGCAGCTCAAACGCCCCGGACGCAACAATGGCTTGCTGCCCGTTGACCTGCGAAGCCGGTAATTTTTCCAACTGCGCGTTCACAGCCGCCTCTCCTCCATCGAACCGGGCGTGCAGCACGAACTCATCGCCCTTCGCCACAATCTGTAAAAGCGCCGGTTCATAGAGGCCGTTAAAAATCTGCTGCGCGGCCTGTTCGGCTTGCGCCCAGGAGCCATAAGCCTGTTCCCAGTTAGCGCGACGGGCATCGTGCGGGCGCAGACGAATCGTGACCTGGGTAATCAAGCCAAGTGTCCCCAGCGAACCGATGAACAGCTTGTTGAGATCGTAACCGGAAACGTTTTTCACGACCTTACTCCCCGCCTTCACTTTGCGTCCATCACTCAGGGAGGCATGCAACCCCACCACTAAATCGCGCGGCGCGCCATAGCGAAGTTTGGTGGCTCCCGAGTGGTTGGTTGCCACCACACCGCCCAGGGTCGACGCACTGCCACTGTCCCAATCCAGCGGCACGAACTGCTGCCTTTCGCCAACCGCCCGGTTGAGCGCATCGAGTGTAATTCCAGACTGCGCTTGCACGGTAGCGTTGCCGTCGTCGTGTTCGATAACCGAGGTCAGCCGATGCGTGGAAATAAGCAGGTCGCAACGCGAAGGGCGTGCGCCGATGTGCAGCTTGGTGCCGCCGCCAACAGGGATGAAGGCAACACTGTTCTGACCGCACCAGCGTACCAGTTCATGAGCAGCTTCTTCTGTCTGGGGGACGGCGGTGTGTTGGGGGATAGCGCCATCGATCGCTATCACATCTTCTATGGCAACGGCATTACCGAATGCGGCGGTGAGTTTATCGAGCAGGTTGTTTTGATCGGTCATACAAAAATTTAATCACGGATTTTATGATAAAGGTCGGCGATCTTCTGGGCACTGTCGGCAATGTGGAATTTCTGCATCACAGCAGCCCGTCCGTTCTCGGTCAGTAAATGCCGCAATTCCGGTTCGCGAAGAACCTGCATCATTGCCATCGCCAGCCCGTCTTCAAAGTGCGGATCGACCAGTAATCCATCTTTTTCATGCGTAATAATTTCGCTTGGCCCGTTCTCATTAAAAGCGATCACCGGTTTGCGCAGCGACATGCCTTCAATCAGTACTCGCCCAAACGGCTCTTCATGTGACGCCAGGACGATGCAATCAAGAGCAGAAAGAGCAGTCACCGCATCGTTTTGATGCGGCACGAAATTAAAACGGCCTTGCAGATTATACTCTTTCACCAACGTCCGCAACTCTTTCACGTAATCTTTTTGTTCGCCCCATAAGTCGCCACCCATAATCACGAACCGGGCTTTCTCAGAATTATCGTCTTGCATGAGGCTGGCTGCGGCTTCGATGAAGGCCTTATGGTTTTTCCACGGCACCAACTGCCCCACGCAGCCAAAGACAAAGGCATCGTCTTCAATACCCAGCGTTTCACGCAAGGTGCGGCCCGCCGTGGAATCGGGAGCGTTCCATTCATCGGGATCGAGGCCGTTGTGAATAGTGCAGATTTTCTCTTTGGGCACCCCGTCTTCTTCCAGCCGCTGTGCCACGGAATAGGAAATGGCAATCACCACAGTTGAGCGGGCGGCCAGCGCCGGTGCAATTTTGGTCAGCGGCACCAGATCGCGCACATGCCAGACCGAAGGCACGTTGATGCGCTCTGCCGCCAGGCCGCCCACCAGATGCGCCGTCGTGGAATTGGAGTGGATGATATGGGCGCCGGTTTGCTTGCCCAGACGCGCAATAAACGGCGCGGTTTGCAACACATGCATCAGCGAAGCCACGCCATCGATAAACCCCTGCGGTCGGTGCAAACGACGCATTGGCGCAAAAGTCACATTCCAGGCTTCTTCTCGCAGTGTATCGGCAAACGGCCCGCCGCCGGGCAATGCAATGACGGGTTCGATATCTGTGCCCGACCTGCGAAACTGCCATAATAGCGCCCGGAGCGACTGTTCCGCACCGCTCATCTGCGAAACGTGGTTCAGATATAATACCGTGGTTTTTTCATCGCCCTTTTCCGACGGAGGGGAAATATTTTCGCTTTGCGCTTGGGTCATGATAAATCCTTGACGGCCACTACCAATAAACACAAAACCGACTTTACACTTTCATTATTACTTATCTGCACGCTCAAAAGCCGATAACCAGGCTTCTGTTATCTGAAATACTTCATTTTCCCAATTAAGACCATAATAGGAATGGTTCGCCCCTTCCACCAGATGAACTTCCGGCGGCACACGCAGTTGCCCGCGATACCAGGCCAAAGCCTCGGGAGTGGTCGGATCGGCTGTGCCATAAATGAGGAGCGACGGCACATTCACTTTTTCGAACCGCTGCATAGCATCACTACGCCACCCCGGAGGCAGATGTCCGGCCTCTCCCGTTTCGGTATTCTTGAACTCTTCGCCGCCGCCCTGCCCCACGACTTTGCGAATACCTTTCACATCGAGCCGTCCCGAAAGCACCTTGCCCCAGGTCGCCGGGCGCAGGAGTTTGCGCGCATAATCCTTGAGGTGTTTGGAGCGTTTGCGCGCCACGCGCTCGCTCGACTGCCCTGCCGCAAACACCGGAGCGCTCCACAACACCAGACCAGCCACGCCTGGCTCATCGGCCACGGCAAAAGCGATTTCACAACCCGAACACAGTCCCACCAGAATGACGGGAGTTTGCGGATGCTTCTCACGGGCAAAGCGAATCGCCGCCCGCGCATCGTCGGCCATTGTTGCCAGCGTACTGAGTGCGGCCTCGCCTTCGCTGTCGCCACGTCCGGCGAAATCGAAGCGCAGTGCGTTGCGCACTTGACCTGCGAATTGCTTGGCCGCACGTGCCAACATTTGATGGGGGCCGGTGCGGTAGCCGGTCCAACCGTGGAGGAGAATGAGGCTGGAGGCTGGAGGCTGGGGGCTGGGGTGCTGAACGGCGACGATGGTTTTTCCTGCCGATTCCAGGGTGAGGGCTTGAATTGGGAGGCTGGAGGCTGGGGGCTGGGGGCTGGGGGAATCGGCTTCTGCCTTTCCGGATATCGAGAAGTCGAAGTCTTTAACGGCTTGGATGAGCAAGGAAGAATCGACTAAATCCAGGCGGTTCCAGAAGGCCGGCATCACCACGGCCCGCACCACGGCCTGGGGATTGAGCGCAGTGACGAACTGTTCCAACGGCGGTGCGATTTTCTCACGCGGGGCAACCTGTAACACCAGCGCCTGGCCGGAAAAATGCAGCGATGCAGTGCTCAGGCTTAACGCGTTGAGTTCATCACGCAATTGCGTGCCGACCGGCCAGCCATCCAAATCTTCATAGGCCACATCAGAGATTTCGGTCGTCGCTTCCTTAGTCTCTGCATTCGAGCCTCCGGCCTCCTCTTCCGTCATCGCCGCACGGAGTTTTTTTCGCGCTCCCAATTGCATCAAGAACGAACGCCCGCGCAACACCGGCTCAATCAGAAGAAGATTTTGCACCTCAGCTTCTGCTGCAACTTGAGCCGCCAGGCTGGCCCCCAGCCGCAAACCAAGCAAACCGTAAGCATTGCCAGGAAAGCGCGCTCGAACGAAATTCAGGGCAGCCTCAATATCCTGCTTCCAGGCCGTGAGCGTGGCCTCGGCAAAATCGCCGTCGCTATCGCCAGTACCACGGTAAGCAAGGAAAAATACCGCATCGCCCTCGGCCACCAGAGAATCGGCCAGTTCCACCAGTGTACGGTGCGCGCTTTTTTCTTCCTCGGCAAACGGAGGACAGACGACCCACACTCGCGAAGGCACGGCAAAAGCCGCAGGCAGCCGCCAAACACCGGAAAGATGCCCCCCCTCCGGGCTGCGAAAGAACAACGGTTCGATCATAGTAGTTCTGAGTTCTTAATTTTGAGTTTTGAGTTACTTATTTTTAACTCAAAACTCAGCACTCAAAATTCAAAACTCAAATTGTTATTGGCGTGCTTCCACGAAAGCTGCGATGGAATCGACGGTGCGGAAGGTATCGATTTTAAAATCGGTGTCTTCCATGGCGACGCCGAACTCATCTTCCAGGCCCACCACAATTTCAAACAGAGCTACCGAATCGATACCATAGGTTTCCATGAGCGGCGCGTTGTCGGCGATTTCGCGCGGTTCCACTTGCAAGAACAAGCGCTCGACAATCATCTGTTTAATCTGCAATTTCAATTCGTTCATAAATTCCTCCCCTGCAACTTATACCGCAAACACTGCCGTACAAGTCACCAGGAAAATTGCCGTCCATACGGCTCCGATAATATAACCACCCAGTACATCCGAAGGCCAGTGTACAGCCATATAAATCCGGCTCAACCCCGTCAAAACAACTACCGACAACGCAATTACGGCAAAACCACCGGTCCAGGCTAAAGAATGCGTGAGCAACGACACCGTCACTATAAACGGCACCCAGAAACTAAATGACGTCAACGAATGGCCCGATGGAAACGAGCCATCTTTCAAGCGATGCCCAAAAGCGCCTTTCTCGCGCAAAGGACGTGCCCGCCTGAATACTCTTTTCAGAACATACGACAATCCCATCGAGCCATAGTAGCAGAAAGTCGGCAATAACCAGGGCAAGGTATTTTTGAGTTCCTGCAACGGCAAGGCGAGGTCGGGGGTTCGGGAAATGTGGTTGATGTAGGCCCAGATGGGAATGGCAAACGCCAAAAATCCCAGGCAAGGGGCCGAAGCAAAGTTGGTCCAGAAACGAAAGAACCAAGTTAGCAACACTCGTTCGGTGCCCTCGGGATCGGACATGGCGTTTTTATAACGCAGACGACGCGCCCATTGACTAAACGCCGTATCGACACGACTGACCAGAGAACGTGCGTTACTTCGGATGGCCCTGAAGCCAAAAGCAAGAAGAAGGAGGCAAATCAGCCAAACCCCGAACCAGCGGGGAAAAAATTCCACTACGAACGGCAGAAATTCACGCAGCCACGCGCCAACCAACGAAGACGTTCCCATCATGCCTGTGAAACCAACGCCTGCCAGTTCACTTCGTCAATACTCTGCTTGGGGAGTGTCTGCCACTGCGCCGCTTCATCGGTGGTGGCGTTCTCACGGCGAAAATGCTCAATCCAGCGTTTCTTGAAGGTAAGGCCGTTTTTGGTAGTGACGTATTTGAAGTTGATATCGTCGCTTCCGGCTGTGGTGGTGTGCTCGAAATGGAAAATTTCGACAGCGGGCAGAGTCCACACTTCGTATCCGGCTTCGCGAGCTTTATAGCAATAGTCTAAATCTTCATATTGCACCGGCGAATAAACTTCGTCCAAACCGCCCAGTTCTTCGTACAAACGGCGCGGCATCATCCAGGCCGCAGAGATAGCGCACTGGATTTTTTGCGGCTGTGCCACGGCGCCCCGTTCTTGTCCACGCCCGACATACTGCACCCGCCCCGTTGGAGAAATCGCGGTGCCGCAACATTCAATGTCAAACGGCTGCCACGGAAAAAGCAACTTTGGCGCAACGATGCCACGGGCGGAATCGGCATCGAGAAACTCCTGCAAACGTTCCAGCCAGTCGGCTTGGCCGATAATGGTGTCGTTATCGAGAAAAACAATATAGTCGCCACGCGCAACTTTCATGGCTTCGTTGCGTCCGCGCACGGCACCGATATTTTCTGAAAAATCCAATCGTTGCACCGCAATACCTGTGGTTGCGGCCTGGTCTTGCCATTCTGCCAATACAGTTGCCGTTTCATCGCTCGAACCGTTATCGACGTTCACAACTTCAAGCGGACGGGCCGAAGAAGAGAGTAACGATTGCAAACAAGCGTGGGAATATGGGGCTTTATTGTGATGCAGAATAACGACCGAGATCATGATATTAAAAAAGTGGGGACGCACCAGAGGCGCGTCCCCATTGGAATTGCAAAGATAGTTTAATCGACAACCGGTTCGAGCAATCCATAACCGCCACTGCGGCGCTTATAGACTACGCTCACTTCATTGCTTTCAGCATCGCGGAAAACAAAGAAGTTGTGTCCCAGCAAATCCATCTGCAAGGCTGCCTCATCGGGAGACATCGGCTTCACCGCAAAACGCTTGGTGCGCACGCGAGTATCGTAATGTTCCTCCTCACGCTCTGCCTGAGGAACTTCACTCAACTCCTGCACCGCGATATTGGCGACTTCCAGGCCGTTGCGGTTATCATGGCGGCGTTCACGCGATTGAGCTTTCTTCTTGTAGCGGCGCAATTGGGTTTCGATTTTTTCCAGTGCGCCATCGAAAGCGATACGGGGGTCGTCGGCACGCACTTCGCCACGGGTAATCAGACCGCCTGAAACCAGGGTGACTTCAGCACCGCTGATACCGCGTTCGTTGTGCAGATTAATATGCGCATCGTCGATGCGGGGCCAAACTTTTTCCAGTTCGGCGACTTTTTCCTCGATGTACTCACGAAATGCCGGCACGACTTCGACACCGTGCGCGGTCACTTCTACCGTTGTTGCCTGGTTTCCATTGACTTGTTGTGTGTTCATCGGCAATCCTTTTTACTGCTATAAATTTGGAGTCGCAACGTGCGACTGCGTATAAATAAAGGGAGCCTTACAGCACTCCCAACTAACTACTGAGCAAAAGACAAACCGCATGCACCGCCATTCCCTCGCCGGCACCCAAAGCGCCTAACTTTTCAGCGGTTTTTCCGCGAATATTAACATTTTCGATGCCAACGCCGATAGTTTCGGCAATGACTTTACGCATTTCACCGACATAAGGAGAGATTTTTGGCTGCTGGGCAATAAGAACCGCATCGACGTTGCCCACTTGCCAACCAGCTTCAGATACGCGGCGGGCCATTTCGCGTAACAATACGCGGCTATCGGCACCTTTCCATTGGGGGTCTGTATCGGGGAACATCTGCCCAATATCGGGCAAACCGGCGGCGCCGCAGAGCGCATCGCCTATGGCATGGAGCAAAACATCGGCATCGGAATGGCCATATAGCCCCATTTCAAACGGCACGTGGACTCCGCCGAGGATGAGAGGACGTCCCGGCACCAAGCGATGGCTATCGTAACCAATTCCTACACGCATGGACATAAAGAAGTACCTACTATTTTACCTTATTTTGGCGCACCTTCAAAATAGTTTGCGCCCGTTCCAGATCGGCCGCAAAGGTCACTTTAAAGTTTTCCAATTCACCTTTCACGAGCATCACATCGACCCCTAAACGCTCCACCAGAGAAGCGCAATCGGTGCCGTCAAAACGATCATTTTGCGCCAGAGCCAGGGCATCCAGATAAAGCTCCCGCTTAAACGCCTGGGGAGTTTGAGCCAACCACACCGTTTCCCGTTTGAGGGTATCGGCCACCACTGCGCCGTCACCCTCCCCTCGCGCTACTTTGACCGTATCGCTGGCCGGAAGTGCCGCTAAGGCCGCACTCTTTTGTAGCGCCGCCGTTGCCACACGGCAAATCAAATCGGGCGTGAGAAGCGGGCGGGCGGCATCATGCACCAAAAGTAAGTCTGCGTCGGCTTTTTGGGCGGCATTACCAACCGATTCCTGGCGTGTTGCGCCGCCTTCCACCAGAACCACGGAAGGGGCAAAATCTGTCAAAGAAGAAAAAAGTGCTTCCAATATTGCAAACTCTTCGGGCCGCGCGGCCACCAGAATTTGCTTCAGTTCGATATTAAGTTCGCGTAAAGGGGCGGCAGACGCCACCAGGGCTTGTAGCGTCCAACCCAGAAGCGGCTGGTCGCAAAGAGGGGCGAGAATTTTATTCTGATTAAGGCCGGCTCTTGCGCCGCACCCCGCCGCCGGAACGATAGCTGCCATCGTTACCGGAGCTTGAAGAATCGCTTCGTTTGGTTGTTGAATCATCAAAAAGGTCGCTACCCGGTCCTTTTACCGTATTCCCTTCTTTCTCTTCTGCTTTAAGCTCTGCAAAGATCATCTTACCGGCTACAGTCTGAATGACACTCGATATCGTCACCACACAGGTTTCACCGATATGCCCCCGGCCTTCACTCACCACGACCATGGTGCCATCATCAAGATAGCCGACACCCTGCCCAGGTTCCTTACCTTCGCGTAAAACCAGGATACGCATTTCTTCGCCCGGCAACACAACGGGGCGCAAGGCGTGAACCAGTTCGTTGATGTTGAGAACCCGCACCCCTTGCAACTCGGCCACACGGTTGAGGTTAAAATCGTTCGTCACAATGGCGGCGTTAATTTCCTTTGCCAGGGCGACGAGCTTGGAATCAACCGTATTGGTTTTGCGCACGACAGGCGGAAATTCACTGATGACCTGCACTACCGGAGCTTGCTTTTCAGGATGAGCGGGGTCTTCGACCATCAGTTCGCGCATCGTATTCAAAACATCCAGCCCGCGACGGCCGCGCGCACGCTTGAGCGAATCGCCCGAATCGGCGATGTATTGCACCTCTTCCAATACGAAAGACGGCACGAACAACGGGCCTTCAATGAAGCCGGTTTTGCAGATATCGGCCATGCGGCCATCGATAATAATATTGGTATCGAGAATCTTAGGAATAGCTCCCCCACCGGAAGAGGAGTGATCGCTCTCCAGGGCGGGAAAAACATGCAGCATCTCCTCGCGCATGCCCTGCAACAACGCCATGCCGAAAACGGCACAGACAGCCATGGCGCACAATTTAACCGGCAGCCAGATGAGGGTGTTAGGCAAGGGAAACGTCACCAGCACGGCAAAGAGCACGCCAAGCAAGACGCCGATGATACCCAGCACCTTATCGGCCGCAGACACCTGTTTAATATGACTGAGAGTATTAAGGAGATAGCGATCAGCCAGCCAGGAGCCGAAACGCGCCATTACAATAGAGATGCCGACGGCCAGAGTTGCGGTTACAACCCATTGCAGCGATTCTTTCGCCGCGCCGGAAATAATGATGTTGATCGCATACAACCTTCCCAGCGACAAACCCAGAAGAAAGCCAATTAAACCAAACAGGGCTGTCGTTGTTGTCCAGATAAGACGGTTGACATTCATGAGGTTGTTTAGGCGACTTTTCCTTTCAGTCGATAAATATAAGGACTATGTAAATAATAATCCAGTTTCAGTTCTGCTCTGCTCAGCACTACCGATACTACTCTAACCTATCACCAGGCACGATGCCGCTTATCAAACAGGTTTTTTTAGATATTTTATTTTTATGATGTATCGTCGTCGCTTTGTGGTTGCGGCTTACGCCCTTTGAAAGTACTGGGAGCGCGGGAACTGCGTATCGGACGCCGGAAGTCACTCTCCTCTTCCGACTCAGCGGGGAGGTTTGGCGCTTGGGCACGATTTGACTGTGTATTTCGCAATGCACCCGGCAAAACTGCCTCAACGGCGGCGCGCAGAGTACTTACGCCTGTCAGTTGCGCCATGCCGTTTGCTTGCGAGATTCGTGCCAAACCATTGCTGGGCAACACACACTGCTCAAATCCTAACCGCAACGCTTCGACAGCACGCCGTCCGGCGTTGGAAACCGCACGCAACTCCCCGGCCAGGCCAATTTCGCCAAAGACCACTGCACCGGGATTGACCGGAATATCGCGCAAGCTCGAAACGACCGCCAGGGCAATTCCCAAATCCATCGCCGGTTCTGTTACCCGCACGCCACCGGCAACATTGATATAAACGTCCATATCGCCCAATCGCATATTTAACCGCTTTTCCAGCACCGCGAGTACCACCAGAACCCGGTTGAAATCGGCACCCGTCACGGTGCGGCGGGGCGAACTGAAGTAGCTTTGGGCGCACAAAGCCTGCACTTCCACCAGCAAGGGCCGCGCACCTTCCACCGTGGCGACTACCACGCTGCCCGGCGCATTGTTTTGCCGTTCGGAAAGGAAGAGCTGCGAAGGGTTATCGACACTTTTCATGCCGTTTTCGGTCATCTCGAAAACGCCGAGTTCGTTGGTGGAGCCAAAACGGTTCTTAGCCGCGCGCAACAAGCGATATTGGCCATGCTCATCGCCCTCTAATTGCAACACGGCATCGACGATATGTTCGAGCGCTCGCGGCCCGGCCAGGTTGCCTTCCTTGTTGACATGGCCGACGACGAAAATCGCCACGCCTTCATCCTTGGCGACGCGCTGCAAAACGCTGGCGCTTTCGCGCACCTGGGTGAGAGTTCCCGGAGCAGAGTCGAGACCGGGATGGGCTGTGGTCTGAACGGAATCCACCACGGCAAAGGCCGGTTTATGACGACGGATGTAATTCTCGATTTCAATGACATCGGTCTGGGCCGCCAGTAATAGCTCATCGCTTTTAAGCCCCAGCCTGTCGGCGCGCAGCTTAATCTGTTCGGCCGATTCTTCGCCCGAAACGTAAAGCCCCGAACCCTGCGCACGTGCCAACCGGGTTGCCGCTTCAATCAGCAAAGTGCTTTTGCCGATACCGGGATCGCCGCCGATGAGCACCAGTGAACCAGGCACCAGGCCACCGCCCAACACACGATCGAATTCCGACACCCCGGTTTTCATGCGCTCGGCTTTGCTTACCTCGACCTGCGATAACGACTGCGGGTCCATGGCAGCAATCGCAGCGGCTCCAACACGGGTGCTCAGCCCCAATTTCTTGGACGGGGTAACCACTTTTTCTTCGGCAAAGGTGCCGAACGCTCCGCAATCGGGGCATTTGCCGACCCAACGCGGAGTCTCATGTCCGCAAGACTGACAGATATATTTCGTGGTTATTTTGGCCATGTGAATGCTGTGAGGAGAATCAAAAACGATGGGGCTACCCTCTCAATTTTAGCACATTGAATCATATTCCCAATCTGGTATCTGAATTGCCTCTGCGGTAGGTTACCTATGAAACCAGCTCTCAACTCAGACGACGCCAAAGCCGCCGGTTTACGTTATGTCAGCGATGCCCAACCCGGCTTTACTCGCCGACGTAGCGGCAAGGGGTTTAGTTTCAAAGATTCGGACGGCAAGACTATTAGCGATCCTAAAATGACATCTCGCTTCAAAGCATTGGTAATCCCACCTGCCTGGCGCGATGTCTGGATTTGTCCCTCCGCAAATGGACATATCCAGGCCACCGGCTTCGATGAGCGCGGGCGCAAGCAGTATCTCTATCACGAAAAATGGCGTCAGGCGCGCGATGAGAATAAATACGAGCGGATGCTTTCTTTCGCCCAGGTGCTTCCTAAGATTCGCCGCGCCACCAAACGCGACTTAAAGCAGCGTGGGCTGCCGCGCACCAAAGTGCTGGCCGCTATCGTTCAACTGCTGGAAAAAACCATGATTCGCATCGGTAACGAACAATATGCCAAAGAGAACAAATCCTTCGGCCTCACCACCATGCGCAACCGCCACGCCAAAGTACGAGGCGCGAAAGTCCATTTCGATTTTAAAGGCAAGAGTGGCATTCACCACGAAATAGATCTCCAAGACTCTACTCTCGCCCGCGTGATTGCCAAATTGCAAGATTTACCCGGGCAGGAGTTGTTTCAGTATGGAGATGAAAACGGAGACATCGTTTCCGTCGGTTCGGGAGATGTCAACGAGTATCTCAAAGAGATCACCGGCGAAGACTTCACCGCCAAGGATTTTCGCACCTGGAGCGGAACGGTTCTCGCTTCGCTCGCCCTGCAGGAATTCGAAAAATTCGATTCGCAAACCCAGGCCAAAAAGAACATCGTGCGGGCGATTGAAGATGTGGCCGGGAAGTTGGGAAATACCCCTTCGATCTGCCGCAAATGTTATGTCCATCCGGCGATTCTCGAAAGCTATCTCGATGGCAGCATGCTGGAAACCATGCAGCAAACGACTGAAGCCCGGCTCAAGAATTTACGCGGCCTGAGCGCCGAAGAGGCAGCGGTGTTAGCATTTTTGCAAAAGCGATTGAAGGCAGAGACACGTAAGGGAAAACCGAAATGACTTCTCACAATAATGCAATTTAATTCTCTGCAAACCATGCTTCCCACTTCCCTTCACGGCGGGCAGATACATTTATTTGCGAACCCCGAGCGTAAGCGACGGGCAGAAGCAAAGAGCCTGGTGAAGCAATAAAACCGTGCCCGTCGCTTACGCTCGGGGTTCGCAAATTGAGTTCAAGACCTCATCTAAAAGTGTCTACGCGCGTAAATACTTAGCTTACCAACTGTTCACGACGCAAACGCACCAAAAAAGCGCTCAGTTCATCCAGCCCCGAAACCTCTTCCGGCAGCACACTGGTTTCAAATGCTTGAGACATTGCCGCTTCAAGTTGCGCGATCTCATTCCAATAAATCTGCACATCTTCCGGCAGCGCCGACCATTCCAGTTGCTTGGCCTCGATAAGACGTGGAATCGACTCCAACCCAAAATGCTCGTTCAGCTTGAGGATGTTAGCTTCCAGCACACCGGTGCGCAGCACGTGCGTGCCGGTCATCAGCACTCGATAGAGGTAGAGAATACGCTTCACTTTGCGCGTCTCTTCTTTTTCAATCAGCTTCCGCAAAGAAAACAAGAAACCACGATAATGATGATAGAGTCCCCGGCAGATGGTGCCACGTGCCAACCGCTTTAACTCTTCGTGCCCGGGCGTGGTGAGAATAACCAACGGCGAGTAGATTTGTGCGAGCACATAGCCGTTAGGCTTCATCAGGAGATGAAGATACTTGGCGATTTCGTGGCTAACGATCTCAATCTCCAAACCGTCGGTTTCAATTTTAGGTTCCAAAGTCTGCTTGCCGGGAAACAGGCTAAAGACGTCATCGATAGCTCCCAGATGCGCGCCGCGCAGATCGTAGTCGGAATCGGGCGAGGGAAAGCCATAAAGGTGCGCTCCACTTAATGTCACAAACAACGGATTGGCAATATTATTTTGGGCAACGGCCCGCAGCGACTCAAAAGGAATTTCTGACATAAGATCAATTTATACCAATCTTGCAAATTAAAATCCTAACCTGTCATCGTTACATAGCACGCAAAGCCTTCGGCTACGCAAACTTCGTCGCAAGTTTTCGCAATTAACGACAGAAAGGAGAGGCGTTGGCATTGATGTCCAATTGCCTTCCTGTATGCTGTCTACCATCTACTACCTACCTGTCGTAATAGGAGGTTATTTTGCAAAAATGGTATTAGAGGATCGTCATTGCATCGACGTCAATAGTTAAGCCATCCAACTGCTTGGCCGGGAGTTCGTCATAGACACGCAAGATGCGATGCAAACGCGGACGGTTGCGGTCACGCAACATCAGGTGAAAGCGGTATTTGCTCTTAACACGCGCAATAGGACACTCGACCGGCCCCAACACCTCGCAACCGCCACTTGTAGTGCCCTGCTCTTTGACGATCGCTACCTGGAATTTGGTAGCCAACTGTTCAATCCGCGAACGGGCGACATCCATATCTTCATCGGAAGAAATGATATTGACGATGTAGGAGAACGGCGGATACGGCGGGTCTTGCCGCTGCTCGATTTCCTGATGCACGAAACTTTGGAAGTCTTGCGCAATGGCAGCTTGAATCGCATAGTGATCGGTCGACAGAGCCTGGATCAAAACCTTGCCCGGCCTCTCGCCACGCCCTGCCCGGCCTGCCACCTGGGCCAAAAGTTGGAAGGTGCGTTCGGCGGCGCGAAAATCGGGCACGTTGAGCGCCTGATCAGCCGAAATGACGCCAACCAGAGTGACATTGGGAAAGTCGAGGCCTTTGGTCACCATTTGCGTGCCGATGAGCACCTGCGCCTTGCCCTGCCTGAACTCACCCAGAATTTCGCCGTGTGCGCCTTTGCGTTCGGTGGTATCGCGATCAAGGCGCAAGACATTGACGTTCTCCAGGCCGTTTTTACTGAGAAACTGCCGCACTTCGCTCTCGACTTTTTCGGTGCCGGTGCCGGTAAAGCCCATCATGCGGTCGGTGCATTCGGGGCACTCTTCGGGCACTTTCTTCTGGAAACCACAATGGTGGCAGCGAAGTTCCGCAGCGCCCCGATGGTGAGTGAGAGCGACTTCGCAGTTTTCGCACCGCTCGACATAACCACAGCCTGTGCATTGCACGTAAGTCGCAAAACCACGGCGATTGAGAAACAGGATGACCTGTTCGCCACGCGCCACGGTTTGGCTCAGTTCATCTTTGAGGGCATTACTCAGCACCGGCAGCGCGCCGTGCTTGGCTTCGGTGGTCATATCGACGACTTCCACTTTGGGCAGCTTGCGTCCGCCAACGCGTGAAGAGAGATGAATATGATGATATTCCCCTTTCTGTGCCCGATGCCACGATTCCATACTGGGCGTGGCCGAGCCTAAAACGACGACGGCATTTTCAATCTGGGCGCGCTTGATAGCGACATCGCGGGCGTGATAACGTGGCAGGGCGTCTTGCTTGTAGGAGTGATCATGCTCTTCGTCCATCACAATCAGACCCAGATCGCGAACAGGAGCAAAAACTGCCGAACGCGCACCGACCACAATATCGGCCTTGCCGCTGCGAATTTTGCGCCATTCATCGAAACGCTCGCCCACCGAAAGCGCCGAATGTAAAATTGCCACCCGTTCCTGGAAACGGCGCTGGAAAGTCTCTACGGTTTGCGCAGTAAGAGCGATTTCGGGCACCAGAACCAGGGCACGCTTTTTTAGTTTCAAACAGTAATCGATGGCATTTAAATAGACTTCGGTTTTTCCGCTGGCAGTGACACCCTCCAGCAAAAGAGTTTCCCCGCCGGTATGATTATTGAGCGCACGCTCGATTTGCGCGACGGCGTTCTTCTGCTCCTGCGACAACTCAACGCGCTCTATATCGGCCGGAGGCAGGTTCTGGGTGGGAACGCGAGCTAACTCCACCATCACGATTTCGACGAACCCTTTCTTTTCCAGCGTTCGCAATATCGCCGAATCCACACCGGGGTCCTGTGCCAGATTCGCCATGGGCACGGAAGTTCCCGGCACTTGAGCCATGAGATAACGCAAGGCAACAACCTGTTTTTGCGCCCGCTTTTCCAATGCCGCCCATTCGTCGTCGCTTAAAGCAAAGCTCTCTTTCAAACGCACGGCGCGCACACGGCGCGGTTTGAGTCCTGCCCCGTGCAATTCGTCCTGCTCCTGGACTACGCCCATCTCCACCAAACTCGCCAGCACACTGCCCAGCGACGATTCGGGAGCGGCAGTGAGTTTTTTGATTTCCTTGACCGAAAGCGGTTGGCCGGCTTCAAGCAGTATCTGCACCACTTCGCGGCGGCGCGGCGAGCGAGCCAGCACTTCTTGCAACTCGCTATCGAGTTCTCCTACGAATGAATACTTCCGCCGAGTGGCCGATTGCCAGCCCTGGGGCATACAAACAGCTAAGCACTCTGCCAACGGACAATGATAATAGGCGCTCATCCAACGCGCCAGGCGCAAGGCGTTGGCATCGAAAATCGGCGCGCGTGAAGCCAAATCCGAAATCGAACGCAACTGCTTCACTTTATCATCGAGTGTATCGGTGAACCCCACGACGTAGCCAGTCACCGTTTTGCGCCCGAAAGGAACATGCACTGCAAAACCAGGTTGGAGCACGCCAATGAGTTTGGGCGGGATACCGTATGTCAGTTCGCCAAGCCGCCCGGCCTGGGCACGGTCGATGACGACTTGTGCATACAAAGGTGAAGAACTGGAAGAGATGGATTCGTGGGGAGAGGGTTTCATACCGCACTTCATATTTTACAATCTCTTTGGAATCGTGATTTTTAGACCGATCCCACAAATTCACTTCCCCTTCCATGTGATGTCAACCATTGGCTTGAAAGTCTGTCATCCTCGCGAACGCGGGGATCCAGTACACGGCTTTTTGGATAGGATAAATACAAATCGCTTGTCTGCGAAATCGGTTTTTTGTTTTTTTATGCCAATTTCAGAATTTAGCTTCTTCTCTGTTTAAAGAGAGAATGAGGCCAAGAAGAAGCAAGTGGGGTTCGCCCTATCAAGAAGCCGTGTACTGGATCCCCGCGTTCGCGAGGATGACGGACTCCGAGCGATAATCGTCTACATCAACGTTCGGTTGACTTCCTTTCTTCTCCACGAAATGGAATGGGAGGTTATTTTGTAGTATCCGCACAGAGCCAACAAAAAAGCGGAATGATTATAAAAACCATTCCGCTTTGCTTTGAAAGTTCCTGCATGGAAAGGAACCTTCAAAGCGAACAACTTGCAGACTTTACAGCGTGTGCAGAGTGACTGCAGACTTGGTGCCATCGGCCAGAACGACCATCAGGCGGCCTTCCACCGTATCCATTTCGTATTTGGTGTTATCGGCCATAATCATCTGCATGCGCGATCCTTCCAGCGGCACCGGAACTGCGAAACGGCCATCGTGATGGCGGATTTCGTAGCTGCGTCCACCCGAAGCCTGAGCGAAGTAACGTCCGCTCTTCTCAATGACGGGCAATTCCTCACCACTGGGTTTGCGCAAAACGACGCGGCCCGTGGCGCGGGTTGAGCCGATGGCAACGGTCGCATTCGAGGGACGCAAGGCGGCAGCCATGTTCTCGCCCATCGGTTCGCCTTCGGGACGATAGATGCCATAACCCAGTTCTGCGGCCTGCGAGTCGAAAATTGAACCGCTGTTCAAGCCACCGATGTTCCAGTTGAGCAAAGACTCGCGACGGTCGCGGGGCAAAGTCTGGATGCCGATGGAACCGGCATGTTTGCCGTTAATGGCGATGGTATCAGCGGCGACACGCGAAGAGAACGGAGTGAGAACGCCCCAACGTGGTGCTTCTACGATACCACGCACTTCGACATTCGAACCCTTGAAGAGCGGAGCAACGCGCTCGGAGCCAATGCTACCGCGAGAGACCTGACGCAGTTCCGGCGGAACGCGGACCAAAGTGTGGCCAGTCGGTGTTTCGATGGCCAGAGCCAAGACATCGTTGCTCTTGTCGACAACGATACCGCGCAGCTTACCCGAAACGACCGAGTGCTTGGTGTCGGGCAGAACGTAGGCGCGAGCCGAGAGCCAGTCGAAGTCGCTGGTGGTGTTGACCGGATACCAGATGACGGGACGATCGCTGCCCAGGGCGCGGGCGTTCCAATACTTACGCTTGCCGGTGCTGGGAGTAACCCATACCGTCAGATCGCTGCCAACCGGATATTTGGTGTACAAGCGGCGGGCCTGGGAAGGCGAAAAGCGGATGATCTCTTTTTTGTCCGCTCCCGTATTGAGGCTCAGTGCAGTGACGTAACCGGAACGATCGAGCCAGTAATTGTCAACTGTACCCGAAACTGTAATCGGTTCTGGAACCGGTGTCGCACGGACGGCAGCCGCTCCGTATGCTTCAACGTGATCATCGGCCTTTACAGCGGCAGGTGAGAGGGCCAACGCACCAACAACGGCGGCACCCAGCAAATACTTCGACAGCAACACTTTCGATTCTTTACGATTTTTCGTTTTCATAGCTTGCATGTTCTCCTTCCTCCTGAAGTTCTAACGACAAGTTTCTTGATAAATGTTTCCAGATTGGTTTTCACCAACGTTTGCGCATGAGATGCAAAAACAATGCCCCAATTATTGGCGCAGCCTAATTTTTTTTAAATTTTAATTTTCTATCAGATGTTTACGAAAGAAATTCAGTGTTTCTTCCCCGGCATCTGCGGCGGCTCCGGCGTTGTAAGAAGGACGAGTTTCGTTGAAAAATGCATGGCCTGCACCTGGGTAAACATTGATTTTCCACGGCTGGCTGCTTTGCTTGAGCTTCTCTTTGAGTTTTTCGATATCGGCCAGAGGAATGCTGGCGTCGGTTTCGCCAAAATGGCACAGCAGAGGGCATTTGAGTTGCGGTGCGAGATCTAACGGCGATTCCGGTTTGTTGGGCGTTGTCTGGGCGTAAACAATGCGGCCATAGAAATCGACCGCCGCGCTGAGTTGCTCGCTTTTGCATGCCAGCAGGTATGAATACAAACCGCCCATGCAAAAGCCCACACTTCCCACTTTGGCCGCGCCCTGTGCCTGCAAATACTCAACCGCCGCCTGCAAATCGGCAACGATTTTGGTATCCGAAAGCGAATCCAGGAACGCCATCAGTGCCTCGCGATTGTTCACATCCAGGTTCGGCGCGCCTTCGCGAGTATAAAGGTCGGGAGCCAACACGATGTAGCCTTGCGCGGCAAAACGGCGCGCCACGTCGCGGATATGCACGTTCAGGCCCCAAATTTCATGCACAACAATCAATGCAGCTTTGGGGCGCACGGCAGGCTCGACCCAGAAAGCACGCATGTCGGTATCGCCGCTTTTATAGGTGATCTCCCGCTCGATCAAACGCGGCGCGCCCGCCGTGACAGTGCCACCGCCAGAAGAAGGCTGTGCCTCACCGATTTTGCCGGAGGCCAGCAACGCCATTGCGCCGGTCGCACCGATACCCAGCAAACTTCTGCGGCTCGTGTCGCGCACTTCAGTCAATTTCGGTTCTTCTCGTTGTTCATTGCTCATACAGTCCGCTCCGCGTAGGCTCAGGTTTCAACCAGTTATCTTATCAAAGGAACCACTGCAGCCCCCAAATTCGCTAAATACAACGTTAATCAACAAACATTCGCATGCAATAAAAAAACCTCACATTCAAGAGAACGTGAGGTTAAAGAGAAATGAAATTAATGGAGGCGGCGCACGCTTTCACGTTCGGCGACTTCTCCCGCATAAGCAATGGTTCGCGGCTCACCGGTATATGTTTTGTGGAGACGTTCGTTCATCCATTGCGTGGCAGTAGCCGCCATTTCGCGGAAGGGGTGCGAAACCGAAGTCAGGCGCACCAGGCCATATTCCGCCGCCGGCAAACCATCCAGACTCACCACCGAAATATCCTGGGGGACACTTAACCCTGCCCGGCTCAGTTGGTGGACGAACGTAGCCGCCTGGGTATCGTTGACGATACACAAACCGGTGGGGCGCTTCTCCAGCCCCAGGAATTGCTCGGCCAGCAGCACGCCGCCGGTTTCGCGTTCTTCGGCTTCAAAAAACCACTGGTCTTGCGGCGCGATGCCATACTCGGTCAGTGCCCGCAAAAAGCCACTTCGACGGGGTTCGTTGTCGTTGCGAACACCATAGGTGCAAAAACCAATGTCGCGGTGCCCGGCATCGAGAAGCACTTTAGCCGCCAGATAAGTATTCTCGGCGCGGTCGAAAAGAACACGGTCGCATTCAAGCCCGGGCAAACTGGTATGCACGCACACCACCGTACCACCGATATTTTGATACTCTTCGAGAATATCGATATCCAGGGTCTTACCGTTTTGCGTCGCTCCATTACAAATAATACCTTCAGGCCGTTGGCGGCAGAGCGAATTGAGTAACTGACGGTAATCGCCCTCCACACCCCTGTAGTGGCCGTAGGTATAGATGGGTGCTTCACAGCCTTGGTTTTGCAAGTGGTTGTGGAGTTCGGAAACAAAAAGCGTGGCTACGCCTAAATCGAGCAGGCTGGAATAAATGCCGACCATGCCTTTGCAAAGCCCCGATGAGAGGCGCTGGGCATGAGGATTGGGACGATAACCCAGTTCCCTTGCCGCTTGTAAAACTCTGGCGCGCGTCGCTTCCGAGACCTCGTTCTTACCCGATAGGGCATACGACGCCGCAGTTTTGGTGATGCCGACCGATTTGGCGACCATCTCCAACGTCACTGCCTTACCGGCACGCGAGTTAGGTTTGCGCGATGTCTCTTTTGTGGAATCCTTGGATGTCAAACTCATTGCGAATTTCCCTTAACCGATAAAGCAGTCTTTTTCGTATAGACAGCGTTCGCGCTTTCCCGTGGCACAGCTATCTGTCCCGTTACTTATTCAGTTCCCAAGTTTATCCGTATTAGTGTAGGCCGTCAGGGAAGTGCCGCGCACAAAGCCGATCAAGAGTTGATTATTGGCCTGGGAAAGTTCAACCGCCAGACTTGAAACTGCTGATACGGCGCACACGACGGGAATACGTGCGACCAGGGCTTTTTGCACGATTTCAAAGCTGGCCCGCCCGCTCACCAGCAGCACCAGCGTGCCCTCTGCGGTTTCCCAAGGGAGCCAGCCTTGTTGCAAACCCAGGCCAATCGCCTTGTCGGTGGCGTTATGTCGCCCGATATCTTCAAAGACGGCCAGGGTTTCAATATTTCCCTCGTGCAAGCGAAAAATACCGGCGGCGTGCAAGCCACCCGTCTTTTCAAAAAGTTCCTGCCGGGCGCGCAAGAGATGCGGCAATTCTAAAAGTTGGGCAGGTGGAACCGGCTCGAAAGCGGGGAGCGGAGGAACCCGCACGCTCAGCGCTTCAATTGAGGCTTTGCCACACAGGCCGCACGAAGCGTTGGCAATCAGGCTGCGTTCCCAGAGGTGAGCGGGGATGCTATCGACATCATGTAGAGTGACATCAACCAGATTTACCAACTCGTTACTGCGTTCACGGCACAGGGAGGTGACTTTGAGCTCTTCAATGTCGTCGTTATCGCTAATGACGCCTTCGGTAAAAAGCAGCCCTCGCGCCAACAGCTCATCATGGCCGGGGGTGCGCATGGTGGCGGTGAAACGCCGCCCGTTTAAACGTATTTCGAGCGGTTCCTCCACGACCAGGGTATCGCCGCCATCAAGAGGCTCACCGCTATGCCAGCGCACAGCGGCAAGCTTCCTAACGGTTTCGGGCATTTCCATCTGTCCTACTTTATTCAGGCGCTCTGGCCCAACTGCTTGAGATGTTCTTTCAAGAAGTTCACAGCGTGGGTGATTTCGCCCACCGGATCGTCACCGGCTTCGCGCTCAATCGCCAATGCGCCGTCGAAACCGACTTCCTGCAACAAGCGCAGATAGCGCGGCCAATCGACCCAACCTTCGCCCAGCGGCACGTCGCCCCAGCCGGTTCCGGCGCGGCCGTCTTTGGCGTGGGTGTGAACGATGTAGGGACCTAAACGCTTCACGCCTTCCACCGGTTCATATTCGAGAATCGCGGCTTCGCGGTCGTAAGGTTTTTGTGGGCTTTCCGTCTTGACCTGATACTCGGGCTTCTCGGCGAGCACAGCGGGCCAGATGATGAAGTTGGCCGGATCGTAGTTCACGCTGAGGCCGGGGTTGTTCACGGCTTTGAGCAAGCCCTCCATCACCCGTGCCGGTTCGGGGCCGGTTTCCATCGCTACGGTGGCACCCACGCTGGTGGCATACTGCGCCAGCGAGGAGCAGCCTTCCACGAACGAATCCCAACGCGCACCGCTCATGGTGTAGGGCATCACGCCAACGTGAGTCTGGCAGATGGCAATATCACCGTCACACAGTTCGGGAGCAGCATCGATGAGCGGCTTCATGGTTTCGAGCACCGGGGTGTTGGCATCGGTTTCGCCAAGATCGCCCATATCCACACAAATCGCCGAAACTTTCAGGCCACGCGCCTGCACGGCCTTTTTCATGGCCTTGCGCGCGGCTTCGTCGTCGGTCGGTAAAACCCGCAACTGAACGGCGGGAATATCCATTTTCACCACAGCGTCGAGCGCCTCTTCCAAGGGCAGTCGTAAGTTGCTGAGCATCAAAGAAATATACATAGCGAGTACTTTAGCAGAATAGAGCGCAGAATTTGAGGGAGCGGCGAATCGGTATAAACTCGCAAGACGATGGATGAAATCAGCACGATCAATCCCACCCTGCTGCCGCTCGTAACCGTGTTTAGCCAGCTCGATTCCTGGCTGGTGCGCGACGGCGTTTCGCGTATCGTGGTAGCCGCCCCCACAGTGCCCGAATTGGACGCGCAAAAGTTAAACGCTCCGGTTCGCACCAGCCCCAAACCACGCAAGGGCAAACGGCAAATTGTGAAGCTGCGCCGCCACTTTACCCAGCCCCAAGTTATCCTGGCACGCTGGCCCGAAGATGCCCTCGAAGAAACCACACTCTACTGCATCGCCTGTGTGCTGCGCGGGCAGGCCGATTTCAACATTGCCGATTATGTGCTGCACGCCAAAGCCGGCGACTGGGTGCTGTTTCCGCCGGGTATTCCCAAACAAGACCACACCACCTCCCATTTCGAAGGCGACCCGACAAACCGCTTTTGCGACATTTTGTGGATCAGTACCGGGCTGATTAAAGATGAAGGGCTGCGCTGCTGGGTATGCCGTTCGGAGGGCACGTCGCATCGCGGCCAGGGCGATTTGGGAAGCTGCTGGGCGCAGCACCCCATGCTGGCCCCGCTCTTCGTGAGCTTCGCCGAAGAGATGCAGAGTGAACGCCGCCTGGAACTGGCTACACACCTGCTACACGCCGCCGTTTTGCTGCTGCTCAGTGAAGTGCGCACCGGGCGCGTGCTGCCGCAGTGGGGCAAACTCCCCGAAACCAGCACCGATAAACGTATCGACCCCATTGCCGATGCACTGGCCTACATGGAAAACAACCTCGAAAAAAGCCTGACCATCGCCAGTGTGGCCCACCACGTCTCCATTTCGCAAGCCACCTTTACCCGCCATTTTCGCCAACGCACCGGCCAAAGTTTTCAGGAATATCACACGCAACTGCGTTTGAAACGCGCTACCCAACTGCTCCTGGAAACCGATATCTCCATTTATTACGTTTGCTATCTGGTCGGTTTAAAATATGGCCAGTTACGCAAGCTTTTCCAACAACATCACGATTGTTCGCCGGGTGAATTTCGCAAACGTCAAAAATTGATTGATAAATAACGTTTGTCAGCGGATAATGACGTTTAATAATGATTCGAGGGTGGCATATTTAATTCGTCGGCTGCGATATTGAAGGAGTATCCAATGCAAGAAGCATTTCAGATAAAAAGATTAAAATCCGGCTTTACCCTCATCGAACTTTTGGTCGTCATTGCTATCATAGCTATCCTTGCCGCCATCTTGTTCCCGGTTTTTGCCCGCGCCCGCGAACAGGCTCGCAAGGCAGCATGCCAGTCGAACCTTAAACAAATGGGGCTGGCAATGATGCAGTATGTGCAAGATTTCGATGAGACCTTTCCCGTGGCCCAGTTCGATTCGTCACCGACTTATTACTGGTATCAGGCGATTGCACCCTACGTCAAAAACACCCAGGTTTTTGCCTGCCCCACTGCCGGGCAAATTCGCCGCGTCGATGGCACCGACACCGTGCAGTACAGCGGTGGCTACGGCTATAACATCGGTGGCACGAGCACCCTCGGTGGCAGCACCGGTGCCGTGGTGCGCAACGGTTTCGGCTATCGCACTTCGGGCGGCAACTGGTGGACGCCCACCGGCACCGGCCCTTTGAAAATGGCTACTCTCCAGGAAGCAGCCAACACCATTCAGATAACCGATCCTGCCAGCAACGGCTACCAGAATAATGGTTTATTTGCCGTGGGATATAGCACTGTGAGCTACATGCCGGTATTGCACGGCGGCCGTGTGGGGCCTTTCACCACTTCGCCCCAGACGCTCACCACTCCGCCCCTGGAAGGCGGCGGCAACTACCTCTTTGCCGATGGTCACGTGAAATTCCTCCAGGCCAGCCGGGCACGCGGTAGCGCCCTGTGGAACGTGGATAAAAGCAACACCGCCGGGGTTACGCAGCCGTAAATTCTCTTCCTTCAAGTAACGCAACCAGCCGATCATGGCCCTGCCATGACCGGCTTTTTATTGGAAAATTTCAAAAGGATTAACCGATGTCTCACATGCAAAAGCAACTCATCACCAAATGCCTGGGCACTGCCCTGCTTGGCAGTCTCCTCTGGGGTTGCGCCCCCACCCCGGCGCAGGAAACCCCGGCGCCACGCCTTGGCGCCAACCTGGTGCAAAACCCCGGCTTTGAAAACGGCGTCGTTGGATGGAGCATCCCCGCCGGCACCGCCACGCTCAATTCCACCGTCGCCCACAGCGGACAAAACAGCCTGCACTACACCAACACCGACCCCAAGAACTACAAATTCTTCCGCCAGAAGCTGACCGGAGTGAAACCGGGACAGCACTTGCATTTCAGCGTATGGGCCAAAGGCGAAAATCTCACCGCCAAGGGCGCGACACTCTACGTGCAGAGTCTGGATGCCGATAACAAATACATCAACGGCTCCTACCCACCCGGCATTCCCGGCACTCATGAATGGCGTCAGGTGAAAGACGAGTTCATCGTGCCCGATAACGCCGCCAGCACCTGGGTTTTACTATACCTGCACCGTAACGCCACCGGCACCGCCTGGTTCGACGACGTGGAAGTGCGCGTCGAACAACCGGCCACAGTCGAGACGTTTCTGCGCTTTCCTAACTACCGGGGCCAGGTCAAGCAAGGCGATAAAACCATCTGGAAAACCGACCTGCGTTTCAACCCTTTGCCCGAGTGGAAAAACGGTAGCCTGCAAATAGAAAGCACCTTAGCTGATGCCACCGGGAAAGCACTGGTGAGCAACACCCGCTCCGTTGCCTTGACCGAGTCCGGCACGCTACTGAGTCTCGACCCACCAACCAACTTACCGGTGGGGAAATATACATGGAAGCAAACTGTGAAAGGCCCTGACGGCCAGACCGTTTCGCAGCAGGCATATCCCATCCAGGTCGTCGCCGCCTTGCCCAAGGTTTACATCGATAGCGAAGGCTTTACCGTCGTCAACGGCGAGCGCTTCTTCCCGCTGGGCATGTATCTGGGCAATGAGGAACAGACATCTCCCGAGCATTTCACGCGCATGACCGAAGGCGGCTTCAATACCGTGCTCAATTACGGTTACGGCTACCGCGAGAACGACCCTGAAGCCTACCTGGAGCGGGCGGCAAAGCACAAGCTCAAGGTCATCTACTCTACCCACAACACCATGCCCGGCCTTTATAACGGACCAGAGCCTGCCAACGGCGATTCCTACAGCGTCGCCGCTGATTACGTGCGGCGCATGCGCGATAAGGAAGCGCTGCTTGCCTGGTATATCAACGATGAACGCTCGCCCGGCTGGCTCCCTAAATTGCAAAAGTTGCACGGCCTGACTACCGAACTCGACCCCAACCACCCCACGTTTCAAGTGCTGGCAAACAGCAGCGCCAGCGCGCTCGAAAAGTATTTCAAGGTCACCGACGTGCTGGGCAACGATCCTTATCCCGTGGGCCGCGAAAGCGACCTCACCGCGACTTCCCACCATACCCGCATCACCGTGGAAGCCGGACACGGCGGGAAAGGCACCTGGATGGTGCCGCAGATGATGGACTGGAGCGTTTACCGCCCCGAACTCAAACAGCACTCGCCCTCGCGCGACGAACTGCGCAACCAGGCTTACCAAGCCATCATCAACGGTGCCAAGGGACTGATTTTCTACACCTACTACGACATGATGTATGAAAAATACCCGCGCACCGAAGCCACCAAGAACCCTGAACTGTTCAAGCAGCGCTGGGAACAGGCCGCAGCGATGGGACGGGAAATCAATGCGCTGATTCCGGCGATTCTCCAGGGTGAGAAAATGCCCCTGACGCTCCCTGCCGACGCCCGCGTGGAAGCCAGTGCGCTGACTTATAATGGCGAGTTGCTGATTCTATTGGCCAACCCCTATTATTCGGCGGAGAAGCTGACGCTGAGCTTGCCGCAGGGCTGGAAAATCGCCCAGGCTAAACAGGGGCATATCGAAAGTACCGTTAATGGCAACCAGGTGACCTTTCAATTGCCTTCGGTCGGTAGTGGCGTGTTTCGATTGGTGAAATAGTATGGAGTGCGGCGACTTGTCGCCGCGAAGACGTAACGGTGACGTTTTCGTTGCAATTAAGCACCGACACGGCGCGGTGACAAGTCACCGCACTCAAATAACGCGGTAAAATGAGAGGCACGCCAGAGTTGGCGTGCCTCTCATGCTTTCAGCCACTCTCTATCAACGGATATTGGGAGAACGCTTTTCCAAACTCCCGCCCGCATTGCAGCAGTTCCACGGCCAAGTGGAAGGCGGATGCGCCAAAGGCACTGTCACTGTAGAATGTGGCCGCGGCATCCTGCGGCATGGGATGGCTGCACTCTTGCGTCTTCCCCCACCAGGCCAAGAAATTCCCCTCCAATTAGAAGTCGTCACAGAAAATGGCTGTGAACGCTGGATACGCCACTTCGGTGATTATTGTCTGGATACGCTGCAATGGCAGGAAGGCTCACTGCTCATTGAAAAAGCCGGACTGCTTCAGTTCGGGTTTCGCCTGATTGTTGAAAATTCTGCTTTAATTTTCCAACAACAATTCTGTCGTCTGGGAAAAGTGCCATTGCCCCGCTATGCGGCGCTTTCCATCAGCGCCACGGTTAGCGATTATGACCAGGGCTGGCAGGTTGAAGTTGTGATTAACGCGCCGATTTTGGGTGTGATAACGACCTATCGCGGAGCGGCTTATGCCCGTCTCATTCATTGATTTCCAGAGGGCGAGGCAAGGGTAAGAAGCCGAAACAGTCCGGCTTGCTTACGCGCGCGGTTCTTCATCTCGTAGCGGCACTATCTCCACCAACGCATTATAATCCGGCACTCCCGCCTGCACGTCCAGCAAATCGGCTTTCAGCAACACGTTCGCTTCGGGCCAGTGCATCTGCAGGTTACGCGGACGCATCGGCGCGATTTTTACCTTGCCGTGAAACTCGCCCAGTTCGTTCTTCACCAGAATCGCATCGCCATCGCTCAGGCCCAACTGCGTGGCGTCCTCCTGGGCCATGAAAACATCTTCGCGCTTGCCGCCGGTGAGCGGATCTACTTTGGCGTGCACCATCGAATTGAACTGCTTGCCGCGCCGGGTCGAGACTTTGAACTTGCCAGCGGGCCAGTCGTTTTCGGGGGAATCGACGGCCTTGAACAGCGCCCGCCCGTCTGCAGTTTTGAAGATTCCGTTTTCGTAGAGCCGCGTGCCGCCCCACTGCACCATATCGCCGGTTTTAGTGAGGTTTTCGATACCGGCATAGTTGGGGTTAGCCTTGGGAATCTCGCGGCGGATCTCATCGACGTGATTGTAGGTAATCAGGTCGGCTTTTTCGGGATAAACCCTGGCCGCTAATTCGGTGAGAATTTGCCATTCGGCTTTGGCCTCGCCAATGCGCGGGCCGGGGATTTCAGGTGAATAGGCGATGCGGCGCTCGGTGGTGGTTTCGGTGCCACCGCCGGGCTGTTCGTAGCGCGTCATGGCGGGGAACAGCAGTACGTCTTCCTTGCCTTCCACCAGCATCTGCGAAGTAAGCACGATATCCTGGTGAATGCGGAGCGGCACGTTCGCCAGCGCCTCTTCCACCCAACGCGGGTCGGGCAAGGTTTCCAGAAAGTTGCCGCCTGCGCTGTACATCACATCAATAGTGCCCTCACGGCAGCCGCGCAATTGCGCCACCGAATCGAGGCCGCGCGTTTCAGGCACTTCAAAGCCCCACATCTCGGAGAAAAGCCTGGCATTCTCCGGCGTCACCGGCCTGCCGCCGGGTAAGGCTGTGGCGTAGGCACCCATCTCCGCCCCACCCTGCACGCCGGAGTGACCGCGAATCGGCATCATACCGGCATGCTCGCGTCCGAACCAGCCCATCGCCAGGGCAAGATTGATGAGGCTGTGTACGGTATCGACGCCGTGTGTGTGCTGGGTCACGCCCATGCTCCACACCAGGATGCCGTTTTTCGACTGCGCGCAGAGGTTGGCAAAGTTGTGAATGGCTTCGCGAGTAGAACCGGATTGCTTTACCAACGTATCCCAATCCAAAGACTTGAGATGATCAAAAACACCCTGAAAACCGGTAGTGTGGTCGCGAATGAAACCGTGGTCGAGAATCTTTTCGCCCGCTTCATCGCGCTCAATGAGTTCCTTGAGCACACCGTTAAAAAACGCCAGGTCACCGCCGGTATGCACCATATAAAACTCATCGGTGAGCTTGGTCCCGAAGATGGCGCTCTCAGCCGCCGAAGGCACCCAGTAGCGCTCCATGCCCGGTTCGCGGTAGGTGTTGACGGCCACGATTTTGGTATTTTGCTGGCGCGCGTAGTAGATGTATTTGGTAGTAATCGGCTGGTCGTTGGCGACGTTACTACCTACAAACACAAGTAAGTCGGTGCCAATCCAGTCGGTGTAGGAAACACTCGACGCCCCCGCCCCTAACGAACGGTTGAGTGCCACCGTGCTGGGTGCGTGGCAGATGCGCGCGGCATTATCGATGTTGTTGCTGCCGAGGAACCGCACCGCTTTTTGCGCGGCGTAATAAACCTCGTTGGTGAGGCCGCGCGAGGTAAGGTAAAACGCCAGACGGTCGGGCGTGGTTTTGCGAATATGTTCTGCCGCAATGCCATACGCTTCGTCCCAGGAAATGCGCGTGAAGCCTTTATCGCCCTTGCGGCGAATCATGGGGTAAGGCAGGCGGCCCAGCTTACGTAGTTCCTTACTACTGATATTTCTCAGTTCGGAAACATCTTCCAGCAGCTTTTCATCGAGCGCGGGCATGGTGCTCAAGCGCAGCAGATTGAGGCGCACACTGCACAGGTGCGGGCCTTTCATGGTCCAGTCTTTAAGCCCGGCCACCCCCAGCGCACAGCCATCGCACACGCCACGCGAAAGGATGCGCCAGGCGAACGGCAAATTGTCGCGGTTTTCCCAGATGGTTTTGGCCATCTCGGCATAATGATTGGGTTTTTGATGCCCGATACCGTTGGGCGAAAGGCCGGCCCAGTCTTTGGGATTCCACTTGACGGGAAAATTCGACATGAAAGATGCCTTACAGTAAAGATTTCTTAACCTTCATTTTAACAGCGCCATTTGGCGGCGGCTTCGAAATCCGGTTAACTTCTGGGCATGCCTACATTCCCTACCGTCATCGAACTACTCCAAAAAATGGTGAGTTTCGATACTGTCAACTCCATGATCTCCGGCAAGCCCAACGCCGAACAGCCGCTGGCGCTGTGGCTGGAGGAATTCGCCCAGAGCCACGATTTCAAAACCACCCGCCTCCCGCTCGATAACGGCGATTTCAATCTGCTCGTCAGCTACGAAGTTGCACCAGATAACCCCTGGATTTTCTTCGAGAGCCACCTCGACGTGGTGAGCATCGAAGGCATGACCATCGAGCCGTTCGCGGCTAAAATCGAAGACGGCAAAATGTGGGGACGAGGTTCTTGCGATACCAAAGCCACCGGCGCATCGATGCTGTGTGCGCTGAAGAACTATCGTGAATCGGCTGAGCAGCACAACAACATCGGCGTACTCTTCACCTGCGATGAGGAAGTCACCAAGCGCGGCTCAGTGGGGTTTGCCCATCAGCAGTTACCGACGCTGGGCTTTCGTCCGGTTGGCGTGATTGTCGGTGAACCCACCATGCTGCAACCAGTGATCGCCCACAATGGCGTGGCCCGTATCCATATCACCACCAGCGGTGTAGCAGCCCATTCCAGCAATCCGGCTAATGGGCGCTCGGCAATTACCGAAATGGTAAAAGTGATTCAGCGTCTTGAAAGCGAATATGTGCCTTCACTTACCGCCCATCACCCGCTCACCGGCAAGGCGCAGGCTTCCATCAACATGATCAAGGGCGGCACGCAGTTCAACATCATCCCCGATAAATGCGAAATCGGCATGGATCGCCGTCTGGTGCCGGGCGAAAACCCCAAGGACGTGCCGCCCGCCGTGGAAGCTGTTCTGGCCCCGCTCAAAGCTGAGATGCCAGGCGCGGATATTCAAGTGACCGTGTTCTTCGACGACCCACCGCTCAACCCCAGCGAAGGCCCGTTTAACGATTATGTGAATCAGGTTCTGTCCGCATTCGGCCCGGTCGAACCCAGTGGTGTGCCCTACGGCACCGATGCCAGCAACTTCGCAGCGGTAAACCTGCCCGCCATCGTCTTAGGCCCGGGACACATCTCCCAGGCCCACACCAAGGACGAATGGATTGCGCTTGAACAAGTGGAAAAAGCCGTCGAAGTGTACGGTGCTTTGATGAGCAGTCCATTTAATCGCGGATTTTAGATTGCGGATTGCGGATTTTGGGGATTTATAGCAGCATAGCCTTCGGTTACGCTTTATAAAAATAGCGTCGTTTTTGCGAAGCACAGCTTTCGCATAGCCGTAGGTTTTGCTTGCTATGAAACGTTGTGCCCCATAGCAAGCAAAAAATCCGCAATCCGCAATCCGCAATCTAAAATCCACAATCAGATGGGCTTTGCGTGCTATGAAAACTATTTCTTTTGGGGCACGCGTGCAATAGCATCTATTTCGACTTTGATGCCTGCCCACATTGGGGCTTGCACCGTGCTGCGCGCCGGACGCACGCCTTTGAAGTGCTCTTTGTAGACTTCGGTAAAGGCGTCGAAGTCTTTGATATCGTTGAGGTAGCAGGTGCATTTCACCACGTCATCGAAAGTACAACCGGCGGCTTCGAGGATAAGGCGGATGTTTTCCAGCGTGGTGCGGGTTTCTTCTTCGATGGTGCCACGCTTCACTTCCATCGTCTTAAGATCGACCGGGCCTTGCCCGCTGACATAGAGCCAACCATCGCAGATCACGCCGGAGGAATAAGGGGCGTTCGAGGTGTCGGGACGGTCGGGGTGCTTCACTTCGATTTTATCGGCCATAAACGGTTCTCCTGAATATAAAGGGAATGAGTTGGCCGCAGTTTAACAGTGCTCGCTCTGCCCTAAAACCAGCTTCATGCCAGTATGGGAACCAACAAAGCCCAGCGATTCATAAAACCGATGCGCCGCTGCGCGCTGCTTGTTAGTGGTGAGTTGCACCATACAGCAGTTTGATTCACGTGCGGTATCAACAGCCCATTGCATCAGTTGACGCCCGATGCCCATGCCGCGATATTTTTCATCGACAAATACCGCTTCCACCAACGCGCGTTTGCCGCCTTGCATGGTGAGGTTGGGAATGAGGGTAAGTTGCAGCGTGCCGACGATTGCACCTTCAATTTCGGCGACAACCAAAGTGTTATCGGCGCTGTGCGCGATGGCCTCAAAGGCATCGTAATAGGCTTGTGGTAATGGCTGGGTATATTGCTCGCGCCCACCCGCTACTTCGTCTTGAGCGAGCAAAGACACGATTGTCGCTACGTCTTCGCGTTGTGCCTGCCGGATTAATACTGCTCCACTTCCCTGCTCTGCCATGAATCAAGCTCTCCCTGTTAGGTGAACTGATTTTAGAAAATAATTGCCTGTAGCGTACTATTAGCCTGTAAAGTAATTTATTTCCCAACCATTCCTGGAACGGCAGGCTACTATTGGTGGCTCCGGCCTCCGTGCCGGAGTGAGTTTCGCATCCCCTCCGGCACGGAGGCCGGAGCCACCATGCGCAATAACTTACGTTACAGAATACTATACCTGCGTAAAAAGTTTACGCGTGGGTAGAGACGCGATTTATCGCGTCTTCGCCTGCGGCGTTACCCCGACAAAATATGAAGAGGGAGGTTGTTACGCTCGAAGACGCGATAAATCGCGTCTCTACAAGTCGCTCCGAAGTTCCCTTTCAACTACTTGAGCACCTGCGAGAAAACCGGCGTTAACGTGAACTCGTCGCCCACGCCCACATTACTCAGCCAAGCATCATCTTTGGCCGCGAGCGGCTTGGCTAATGGGCCATCTAACTGCACGCTGCCATTCACCGCTTTCACGCTGCCCACTCTTTCGAACTTGGCATTGAGCAACGTGGTGCCGTTATAGGTTGGAGAAAAGGGCAAGGCGGTTTCGGTGGCGACGACATCCCTGCCTACAGACGAAACCCGCAAACGCCCCACCAGAAGCGCGTCTTGAGTTTTAAGTGTCAATTGCTTTTGCTGCAAAGTGGCCGAAGCTAACGGATGAGCATGAATGCCGAAATAAGCGATGCGTTGTGCAATTTCTTTCGCGGAGAGCGAAGGCGCGTTATCCAGTTCCACCGTCACGGTTTGCTTATCAGGAGCAACAGACGAAACTCTACCCTTCACAACAGGAGCGGTAAATTTGCGTTCGCCCACTTGCAGGTAACTACCTCCGCTGAAATAGAGACGCTTGAGGGCATGCGACGCATCAAAGGTCAGCGCCACGCTGTTGGCATCGGTTTGAATGTTGTTTTGAGCTAAGCTTTTAACTCCATTATCGGGGCTGCTGAGCACGATATCATATTCACCTTCGCGCTCCACCTGAATCGCCACGCCCTGCCCGGCTTGCATCGGCAGATGCTTGCTGCTTTTGATAAACGGTGTGCCGGAATAGGTTTCGAGCACGCTGGTAAACACGCTCTCCAGCGGCTCCTGGCCCTGCGCCTTACGGCGAGCGATGACGTATTTTACGATGTGGCTCTTCTTGCGCGGCAAATCGTAGGCATCGGCTATCATTACTTCCTGCGGCTGGTTTGCTGGCAGATGGATACGCAACTGCGCCTTAGGATCACGGACGTGCTGATATTGCAAGGCGGCACTGCCGCTCTGCAACTGCTGTACTTTGGATAGATACTGGTAACCAGAACCAGCATAGGTAGCATATTCACCACGATAATTGGGAGCACCCATCGTCTTGTCATCGTAGATTTGGCCCCATTCCACATTCTCCCCGGCCAGCGTGCCTTTGGCCGGTTGGCTCCACTGACCGCCGAGGGTTTTAGCCTCACCGGGCGGGCCGTGAAGAAGATAGTCGTGCTGTTTGCCGCCTTTCACGCGGAAGACATCCACCACGTAATTCTGATTATTTCCGGCATCGACCATAATCATGTTGCGGCGGTATTGGGTCGCCTGGCCGTAGGCACCCGAAGAAGCATCAATGCTGCGCGCGAAATCGCTATCGGAGAAGTGATGGAGAACGCCAGGCGTGTTACGGCTCTGGCGTTGCTCATCGATCATCACGGTGTTGTGAGCCACGGTGCTTTTCGACCAGGTATAAACCTCCTTCACAAAGCCGTTCATGGCGTCGGGGTAGCCGAAATCGGGCATCATCTTCTGGCCATTGGCAAACAGTTCGAAGTTCAGGAAATCCCAATGATAATGGCTGACTTGAAACCCGTAAGTGAGGGAAAACCCAGCGTTATCCTGTCGATTGTTGAGCATGCCCAGTCCATATCCGGCAAAGAGCCGCGAGGGTTGCGGCGGCAAGGCGCGCCCGTCTGTGGGAGCCTCGATAACTGGCAATAGAGGTTTGAATAACGATTCAAAACGGGTGATGCCTGCCGGTCCCAGCAGGTTCGAACCTGCAAGCCAACGGAGATAGCGCTGCTCTTTGTAGCGCTCATAGGCCGGTGCATAGACGATGAGCGCGTTCGCTCCGGCGTTGCCCCGAATACCGCCCAGCGTGGTTCCGCTATCCCCGATATCGGGGGTATATTTACCAATCGCCAGGATATTAAGCGGCCAATCGAAAAGCAGTTTGATTTTAGAGTCAGCAAAGAGATCGTAGCCACCACGTTGTAACAGCTCGCTCAGTTCAGCGTAATTGACAGTGAAGCCGCCCCAATTGTAACCGGGCGATTCGAGCGGGTTGCCATCGCGCCAAATCTGGTTATAGAGCGTGTAGCGCAAGCCACTGTGCGGCCGGTCTTGTCCGGGTTCATCGACCAGTAAGTGGAAATACTTTTGAGCATCGACTTTCTCGCGGCTCAAAATTACCTGCAACAGCGCGTTCTGATGGGTGCCGTAGTTACCGGAGATTTTGTTCTGCTGGTAAGCATCTATCGCTTCTTCCAGAAGATTAGCTTCGATAAACGAGCGAATGCCCTGCCCGTCTTTGCCCAGGAACTGTTGCAACTCCTTGTCGCTATCGATGGTTTCCCAAACCGCATCGTAGGCTTCGGCGAAGTACTGTGCGGTATTGGTTTCCCAGATCAAGTTGAACAGTTTGCCGGGGTAAACACGGCCACTGGCCTTGCGTTTGAGTGCAAAGTACGACTGCTCCTCGTAATTGGTATTGGGATAAATCTCGGCCAGTCGATGCAACAGCACAGCCGCCTTATGGGCATAGCGCTTGTCACCGGTCAGCAGGTAAGCACGGCTCAAATTTAACAGGCCGGGCAACATATGGTTGCGCAACGTCCAATGGTTGGCATAGGCCACGAAGTGATAGCGCTCGCCATCGGGAGCCACCCAGCCCCAACCGTCATCGACGTGTGAAGTGTCCCAGCCTTGCTTCTCTTTGAAACCGCTTTTGTTGTAAGCCTGGTAATCGTTGGAGGGATAGACCTCATTTCCCACCGGACACTTCACCTTGAACGGCTGTTTTGGATCGAGAATCCAGGGATATGTGCCGTTTTTAGCAAACACTTCCGCACCGTGGACCGGGCAGCCTTTAGGGTTGAGGTCAAAGTCTCGCGGCACCTGCGCTGAAGGAATAAGGTTGCGTAACTCTTCATCTTTCCATTCCAGCCAGGGGTTGGCCGTAGCCAGAATATTTTCCAGCACCACCTTACCTTCAGCGTACTCGGCAATGTTGCGCCGTGCGGTCTGAATATCGGCCTCGGTGAACAGCATGCGACGGCTTTTCAGCGCATATTGCGGCGTGCGTGCCGATTTTTCCTGAAAAGCCGGGAAAACAACGACGTTTTTTTGTGCTGCCTGTGCTGTGGCGGCTTTCTGCTGTTCTTCAACCTGTTTCTTGCCTTGCTCGGCGCTCAGCTTATGTAGCGCAATTCTATCCAGAGCCACTTTGCCGGTAGCTGAGTTCATTTCAAACTGCAGCGACACGGTTTTCGCATTTGCGGGAATGAAGAACACATATTGATAGGCCATCCACTCGCCCTGCCCGGTGATTAACGGATTGCCTTCCAGCCCGGGCGCGTAGCGGACCAGTAACGCATCGTCTGCCCCGAAAACATTGATGCGCGCTCCCATGCGCCCACCCTCCAGCATACTCTTAGCCCGGTAGTTCAGCCGGTAGTAGCCTTCTTGCGTGGGCAGATCGCGACGAATGATATAGACACCGGCACGATCGCGTTGCGGGCTGGTGGCAAGCACATCGAACTGGAAGTATTTTGAGTTATCGCCGGGACGAGTGTGAACGCGGTAGACGCCACGGGTTTTGGTGCGGGTTTCCCAGTTCTCCAAATCTTTTTCGAAATTCAGGTTGGGTAAAGACAGGCTCTGTGCTTGCGCAATGGAAATAGTAAGGACAAGGGCTAAGCCTAATGTAATAAAGTGGCGCATCTTCTCTCCTGCAAAGCGAAAAAAATTGGACTCAGGATATGAGTAAGCCACCCCCGTAGAACTTCAACAGGAGTGGCTTATTTTACAGCATGCTTAATTTTTATACGGATTCCATGCACTCGCAGCAGTGGGGATAGGAACCACGCCGATACCGTAATCCTGCACACAATCGGTGCAGGCACGAGCCTGCCGATACGGTTCGTCAGACTTCACCCATTTCACATGACCATCGGCATAAGCGATATTCACACCGCCAAAATGGCGGCCGCTCTCAAAATCTTTTTGTCGGCCACTCACGGTAAAAGGCCCTCCCAAAGAAGTGCTCGAATTAGCGATATTAGCTGCGCTACCCGGCCCGGTTCCGGGGAGATAGTTAAAGCCGCTCCCACCATCAGGCGTCACCACGGAATTGCCTGCTGTACGAATCGGCTTGATGCCGTAACCACCTGAATCCATGATCATGTACGTCGTGGACGGTGTTTGCAAAGCAGCCAGAAGCACAGGCGGATAGGTCACAACAGTCCGCATTATCAATTGATTGGCACCATAGTTGGCATAGTATGGCCCACGTGTCGCTGGAACTTCTTCAGCAGCCGACGGACAACGAAAAGCTTGATGGTTTTTTACATAAGGAAAAATTAACTGGCCCCAGGTCCAACCACCCGACGTCCATTGTAATCCATCCGGATATGGTTGTGTGGTCGCAACATACGTCGCCGGATAGCGTTCATCGTAATCCTGAACATACATAAGCGATGCCAGTCCAAGCTGTTTTAGATTACTGGCGCAACTGGTCCGCCTGGCATTTTCGCGCGCGCGTGCAAACACCGGGAACAGAATTGACGCCAGAATAGCTATAATAGCTATCACAACAAGCAACTCTATTAATGTAAAACCCCGCCTGAGACCACACAAACTATTACAGCTCTTCATGACACACTCCTCTACCTACTTTTTATTGATCCAAATTATTAATGATTCGCGCTGGAACACGAATTGTTAATGCTTTACGCTGTTGCGTGGGATTTAAAATCCGTTCACGGGCCAATTCATAAGCACGCTTACCGACTTGTATTTCTTCATGCAAAATCACCGAGACATCCGGCAAAAAGTGTTGAACTTCCGCTTCGATACTCGAAAAAGTCACAACATGAATATCTTTACCCAGCTTCAAGCCACGCTGCTGGGCTGTCATAGCAACAGCCATTAAATAAATGATATCGGCTGCAATGATAACCTGTGGCAGGGGTTCGTTCTCAAAAAACTCCTCTACCTCAGCACGAACCCACTCGGCAGAACTATAATTGAGAACATAACGTTCGTCCCACCGGATTCCGTGTGCCAGCATAAAATTCTTGAAGACCTCGAAATGTTCGTACCCGGTAGTCCGATATGGGTAGCTCCCCAAAAAAGCATATCGCTCAAGCCCTTTTTGGCGACACGCTTCCAAATATTCTTGCAGTGCCATTCGGGGATCGCTATAGACAACGTCAGTCTCAACGACGGGATGCGGATTGCCCAATACTACGACTGGCATTTCCTGCGAAACCCGATGTATAAATAGCGCTTCTTCTAAAGAATCGGGGTATTTCAAATAATTAACACCCAGAAATAACACGGCCCCCACACGGCGTTCACGCAGGGTTTGGAGAAACAAATCGACATCCGGTAATGGCGGAACTGTTAACGTGGTAGCGTGAATTATTCCACTACTGGCCGCGCTTTCCATCCCACGCAATAAATGGGAGGAAACATTCAACATCCAAGGACGCTGGCTGAACAGGGTCACCAACTCAATATTCGTATTATCGGTTTGCAAGTCGTTTGCACGAATAAAGGTCCCCTTGCGAGGCACCACTTCCAACAACCCTTCGCTTTCCAAATCGCGCAAGGCACGCGTGATGGTAAGGTGGTTGGCATCAAGTTCAAGGCTGAGTTGCCGTAATGAAGGCAAGGCCGTGCCCGCTTCTTGACGGCAACGTTGGCGCAATTCTTCGCGCACACGCTCGTAGACAGAAGCAGACCGACTTAATCCGGTAGTAGTTTCAGCCATGATACCTACATCATACCATGCTTTACCGCCTTGTCAAATCAGATTGTTAAAAAACATATCAATCTGTTAAAAATCACCATAACAGACTACTCCTAAACGAAAAAAGAGCGCAATAATGGTTTATTGCACTCTCTGTAAGACCTGTGATCTATTATTGACTATTTCGCCACAGGCTCATTAGCCTCAATTCTCTTACGAATAATGGCACCGGCAACGGCAAAAAAGGCACCCAGCACCATGAAACCGACTATTTTGAGGAAAGCATTGGCGATGAACAGGCTAAACGCCACCATAAACAAACCGTGACTAACGCGCTTGAGGGTGTGGGGCGTCGTCAGCATCAGGTAGCCCGACATCAACGCCAGGCCGGACATGAGAATGACAAAGAGTGTTTCAAAAAAATTCGTCAGCATAATTTAAGCAGCGGTATGAACCTTTTTCGGTTTTGGGTATTCTACTTATACCCGACGGTAGCCGTGCGCTCATAAGTATGAATGAGTGATGCCGATACGTCGATAGCGACTTCCTCTCAACACTTATGGCAAAAAGAGCAAATCAACAAAAAATCGCCGCTGAGCCGCTGCTCAATGCCATCGAAAGCATTCTCTTGCAGTTAGAGCGGCATAAGACTTCGCGTTTTATAGTGCCCCGCCCTACCATTAAGGAGATGCATCGACAGAACTTGCCCACGCATATGACTCTCACTCCCCATGCACGGCAAGGAAAAAGAGTCGTAACCCACGGCGCGCGCGACAGAACAAAAATCTGCCTGGCAACCTGGCCTGAGGATGCCATGATCGAACCGACCCATCCCTTGCTGGCTTTTATAATTGGCGGCCAGGCCGATCTCCATATCTACGATTACATGCTGCATTGCCAGGTGGGCGATATCATCTTTTTTCCGGCAGGCACTCCGAAGTTTGAAAGAATCGTTGGCCATCAGAATTCCCAAAACTGCACACTTTTCTGGCTCTATCCGGGACAGGCATTTGGCGAAGGACTCGAATGCTGGATTTCCCGGCTGGAGGATGGAAAATACCAGACCAGCGGTAACCTGGGTGGCGGCTGGATCAAACTGCGCCTGGTAGCCCAACTTTACAAGGGCCTGGCCGATGAAGTGCAAAGCGCCTTTCACCCGGAACTGGTCGAAGATTTCCTGCGCTTGCTGCTTCGGCTTATTGCCGCTGAAATCGAGCAAGGCAAGGCCATGCCCTCCTGGGGATATCCGGCCGACGGCCTACCGAACTCAGGCAGTAACGTCATTGAAAATGCCTGCCTCTATATCGACGAACATTTGGGCGAACACCTCACAATTACGCTGTTAGCCCGTCACGTCGCCGTATCGCCAGCCACCCTCACACGCCGGTTCCGGAAGGAACTGGGCCAGAGCTTCCTCGACTACCTGAACGCCAAACGGCTTGAAAAAGCCCAGGCTCTGCTGCTGGACACCCACCTCCCCATCGCCAGTATTGGAAAAATGGTGGGACTGCAATACGATCAATTAAAACGCATTTTTATTAAGAATCACGATTGCACACCCGGTGATTATCGTGTTCTCCATAAAAAATGAGCCGATTAGCGCCTTTACGATTCGATATGCACGTTTATTTTAGATCTAAAGCGGGCACAATTATTTATGGATATTCCATTTGGAGGGAAAACACGGTGAAACTAACAACTACCCACTATCCCAGTCGCAAACGTGCCTTTACGCTTATCGAATTATTGGTCGTTATTGCTATTATAGCTATCCTTGCTGCGATTCTATTCCCGGTTTTCGCCCGCGCGCGCGAGAATGCGCGGCGCACTTCATGTGTTTCCAACGGGAAGCAGATGGGGTTAGCAGTGATGATGTATGTGCAAGACTATGACGAGACCTACCCGCGCAACCAGCAAACACGCGATGGTAGCACCAGCACCTACTGGTATTGGAGTGAGCTTATTCAGCCTTATGTCAAAAATAGACAGGTTTTCCTTTGCCCCTCCACCACTCGCACCAGCATTGTTGATGGAGGCTATGGGGCCAACGTAAGGATGTTTGTCAATCGCACTTCAACACCGGTTTCACTGGCGGCGATCGCGGCACCCGCCAATACCTATATGATTATGGACTATGGCACCTGGCGTATTTTGGAAACCTACATCCCTGCACCCGAAAACCTCTCCTATCTCCCTGGAATCGGCAATGCCGCAGGATTAAACCCCAGCAACTGCCCCATAGGTGGTACATCGACCTCGCAAAAGGATTGCATGAATGGCCGCCATTTCGACGGCGTCACCGTCAACTTTGCAGACGGACACTCCAAATGGCTCAAAACTTCGGTTGTTTACAGTGAATTTAAGAAAACCAATCCCGCATTAGGCGCTTTCGATCCGGCTAATGGCTAATCTACCTTGTTAATCTCATTCGATACAAAATTATCATGAAAAAGTTTTTATCCCTTCTCTCGCTCCTTCTCACCCTCAGTTTGTTGCACGGGCCAGCCCGTAGCGACGATTCTTTCTCCCGCCTCGACAGCAAGCAATACCCGCTCATTATGTTCGCCGTGCCCTATGGCGAAGAGAATTTCGCTCTCATGAAAAGCATGGGCATCGACTATGTCCACGTCTACGGTATGTCGAAAGGCCCGCTGGATGACGCCCGTCTGGAGAGCATTCAAAAATATCTCGACCTGGCCCAGAAGCATGGTCTGAAAGTGATGTTCGATATGGACGGCCACCGCCGCGTGCGCCAGGAAGATAAGGCACTGGCACTGCAGGAAACCCGGACCCTGGCCAAAAAATTCAAGGATCATCCGGCGCTGGGCTTTTGGTATCTCTACGACGAGCCAGAACTCTCGCGCGGCTCGTCGCCCGAGGTCCTCAAGCGGTTTTACGATGCGCTCAAGGAAGAAGCACCCGCCATTCCGGTTTGCGTTTGCACTTCCACCAGCAGCCAGAAACCGGGGCTGGATTATAAGTGGAGCAGCTTTCTCGATACCTACGACCTCCACATTTTCGATGTCTACCCGGTGAAAGGCCAGGTGTTTCCCGCAGCCGACCTCAGCCGGGTTACTAAATTCAACGCCCAGGCGCTGGCTTTGGGTAAACCGGTGGTGCCGGCGCTGCAAACCTGGAACTACATCACAATCGACAAATATGTGAAGCAGGCCGAAGACGCCGGACAATCGACGGCTAACTGGCGCTACCCCAACGTGGAAGAGCTGCGTTTCTGGAACTTTGCCACTCTGATCCAGGGGGCCAAAGGCATGAGCTACTGGTCTTACGCCCGCGCCGCCGTAGTGCCCAAGTCGAACCCGGCCTGGGTTACCCAAACCCTCAAGCCATCGGTATTGGAATTCCGTGCCTTCCTCGATACAGTCCATCCCGCCCGTGAACGTAAAGTGATTGAGACCGGTAACGAAAACCTGTTCATGGCGCGTTGGGATGTGAAAGGCAAGAGCTACTTCGCTGTCGCTAACGGGAGTGGAACGGCGCAGAAGCTCACCGATACGACCGCACTGAGCGCCTTGAACAAACAAACGCTCAAGCCGTGGAAATTCACCCGTGAGGGTGCGCTTTCGGCTAATACAATTGAACTGGCGCCGTGGGAAGTGCTGGTTTGGGAAACTTCGTAGCAGTAACCGAAGTATTGTAGGAACTCATTAACGCCATGCCATCTCAATCGGCATGGCGTTTTGCTTTTTCACCCCCATTTTCAGTAAAATACCTCTTATAGAATGTTACAGTAACACACTAAAATTCATCAGACGTCTGATGAATTCTTGCTATTTCAAACAGGGCATTCTATAATGACAAGCCAGATTCAATTTGGCGCACTTTTGGAACAGTTTTCACGCTTATGAACCACGCTCAGTCCTCGCAACTTTCCGCGCAAAATGCGCAGTACATCCCCGGCGGCGTTGTGTCGCTCAACCGCAAAGTCGATCCCGATATCGTCTTCGTCAAAGGCAAGGGCGCTCGCCTCTGGGACGCCGATGGCAACGAATATATCGACTTCCACGCTGCCTTCGCCCCTTACCTTTTAGGCCACGGTGATGAAGAGATCGATAACTTCGTCAAATCGGCCATGGGCGATCATTGGACGCTCACCGGCTCGGGCACCACGCCGTGGGAAGGCCGCGCGGCGCAGCTCGTGGTTGAGAGCGTGCCCACTGTCGAGAAAGTACAGTTCACCTGCACCGGCAGCGAAGCCACCTATCTGGCCCTGCGCCTGGCCCGCGCCCACACCGGACGCGACCACATCGTGCTGATGCAGGGCGGCTACAACGGCTGGCACGATGAAGTGGCCTGTAACGTGATGACGCCGCTCGACCAGGTCGGCCCCCGCCGCGAACGCGACGAATATCCATTCTGCACCCTGAGCGCCGGTATGCCTTCGGATATCGCCAAGCGCGTCCATGTCATCAACTTCAACGACCTGGAATCGCTCGAAGCCATGTTCCAGAAATACGATGTCGCCTGCATCCTGAGCGAACCCATCCTGCAAAACATCGGCATCGTGAAGCCGCTGCCGGGCTACTGGGAAAAAGTGCGCGAGCTGTGCGACAAATACGGCGTGGTGTGGGTGATGGACGAGGTGAAGACCGGCTTTCGTCATGCGCTGGGCGGTTACCAGTCGCTGACCGGCCTCAAGCCCGACCTCAGCGTTTTCGGTAAGGCCATCGCCAACGGTTTTCCGGTCGGTGCAATCGGCGGACGCGAGGATATCATGAGCCTGTTCGCCCACCCCGATGCCAGCAAGCGGGTTTTGATTTCAGGCACCTACAACGCCCATCCCATTCCGATGGCAGCCACCATCGCCACGCTGCAAAAGCTGACACGCGAAGAAAGCACGCTCTACCCGCGCCTGGAACAGTTGGGCGCTTCGGTCGAAAAGGGCCTTAATGAAATCTTCGCTGAAGCTGGAATCACCGCCACGGTGGTGCGTCAGGGTTCGGCCTACTGCGCCTATTTCATGGACCACGTCCCGCGCGACTGGCACGATATCGCCGAAAATCACGATATGGCACTGGATGTGAAATATCGCACGGCGCTAATCGAAAAGGGCATCTACAACTTCCCGCTGCCGACCAAACAAGCCAGCATTTCAGCGGCGCATACGCAGGAAGATATTGATGCGACGTTGGAAGCGACGCGCGAGGTCGTGAAAGCTTTGTGAGGCATAAAAGCTCGGACTCCCCTCTCCTGTTCTGGGAGAGGGGCCGGGGGTGAGGGGTGAGCTTTTTATCTTGCCTAAAACGCCGACCATACTTAAAACGCTCGTTCCCCTCACCCAACCTCTCCCCAAAGGGGCGAGGGGTTACTCTACAATGACTATAACTCTCCCGCATTAGCGCAAGTAATCCCTCTCATGTCCACTCCAGCTCTTTTTCTATCGATTCACGACTGGGTTCAAACCCACCGCGAGGACATTCTTCAAAACCTCCGCGCCCTGGTAACGATTGAAACCCACAATCGCTTCTACGACGGCGGGGAGAAACCGGCTCAAATCCAGATTGCGGAAAAGTTGCGTGTGCTGGGCTGCGAGACGGATGTTTACGAAATCTCTTCCGTGCCGGGGCTGCTTAACCACCCTTCCTACTGGGACATTCGCCCCTGCACCGGCCGGCCCAATGTGATGGGTATCCGCAAAGGAAGCGGCGGCGGCAAATCGCTGCTGATTTCCAGCCATGTCGATACCATCGGAGTCGGCCCCGACCCGTGGACGCAAGACCCGTTTGGCGGCGACGTCGAAGACGACTTTTTCTACGGCCTGGGTGCCTATGACATGAAAAGCGGCATCGCCGCCGGGTTGGCAGTGGTGGAATGCCTCAACGATTTGAGCATTACGCTGCGCGGCGACCTAATGATTGAAAGCGTGGTCGATGAAGAGCAAGGTGGCGGCAACGGCACATTGGCAGCGCGGCTGAAATATAACGCCGACTTCGCTATTTTGCCCGAACCCACCGACGAAACCCTGGCAACCTATCACCACTCTGCGATGCTTTTGCGCGTAACATTACGCGGCAAGCCCGGCATCATGATTGGCGGGCAACGCCCGCAAAACGCCACCATCGACATGGCGAAATTCATCGTCTGGCTCGACGGGTGGCAAGAGCAGCGCGCCGTGCGCTGGCAGGCCGACGAATTCCACAAGCAAACTCCCCTGCCCTTCCTCATTTCGCAGTTGGAATCGGGAGAAACCCAACTCCCGCTGGGCGAACGCGTGCCCAGCCACGCCTGGATGGTGGTGCTGATTGCCGCCTACCCGGACATGACCCAGCAGCAGGTGATGGATGATTTGCTGACAAGTTGGCAAGCAGCGCAAGCTCAAGACGAAACTCTGCGCGTGCTGCAACCCGAATGGGAAGTCGTGCGTTGGCTGGACGGCACCTCGCTGCCGACAGACCACCCCGGCGTGCAGGCTTTTGCGACCGCGCAGGAAAAAGTGACCGGCCAACCGGCAAAACTGGGCGGCATGAGCGCGCCTTGCGACGGGGCGATTTTCAATCGCGACTCTTCCACTCCGGTGCTGATTTTGGGACCATTGGGCGGGAACGCGCACGCGCCGGACGAATACATTAGAATAGATGCTTACCTGAATTTAGTTGAAACCTTTATCATCGGCGCTCTCGACTGGTGCGGGGTCGCCGAAGAAAACCAAATCGGAGCTTAAATTCCAAAAAAATGATTCGCTTAGCCCTCATCGGCTGCGGCAACCTGGGCAAGACCCACGCTCGCTGCATCGCCACCATCGAAGAAGCCCAGTTCGTCGCCTTTGCCGACGTTAGCCAGGAAGCCGCACAAGCTTGCCTTGATGAATTCGGTGGAGAATACGCCACCGCCGACGTGCAGAAAATTTTCGACGACGCCTCGATTGACGCTATCTATATCTGCACGCGTCACGATTCGCATGCCTCGCTGGCCATTGCCGCCGCCCGGGCCGGAAAGCACATCCTCATCGAAAAGCCCTTAGCGCTCAACATTGAAGATTGCGAAGCCATCGCCGCCGAAGTGGAAAAAGCCGGTGTGTTTTTGATGCCCGCTTTCAAGATGCGCTACTATCCGCTGATTACCAAGGCGCGCGAGTTCATCCCCAACCCGCAGGTGCTGGTGGGCCAGATGATGGATGGCCGCTGGGGCGATAACGTGTGGGCGCAAGACCCGATTCAGGGCGGAGCCAACGTACACTCGCAAGGCTGCCACACCACCGACATTTTGCGCTACCTGGCCGGAAGCGAACCCAAAGCCCTGTGGGCTGCCGGCGGCGCGATGACCCACCCCGGCCATCCTTGCATCGACCAGTGCGTTGCCAGCATCCAGTTCGAAAACGGCTCTGTCGCTTCCTGGATTCAGGGCGATGCCGGAACCCCGCCGTTCGCTTCCAAGTTCTTCGTTGAAATCTTCGGCGACGGCAAAAGCGTGCAGCTTTATAACCGCTTTAAAACAGCCACCTTCAGCGACGGCAGCGAGACCTGGGTGGAAGAGCGCGACGAGGAAGAAGGCTTCCAGATTGAAAACGAAGAGTTCGTTGCTGCTCTGCGCGAGAACCGCCAGCCCAACATCAGTGCTCTCGACGGCATCCAGGCCACCCGTATCGTGCTGGCCGCCGACCAGGCCATCCGCACCGGGGAAGTCCAGAAGTTATGAGTTACCAGACAAAAATCATCGACGCTAAAGTCGAATTTCTCGATCGCCCCTTCATCAAGCCGCTGCAACTGAGCACCGGCCTTATCACCGAAATCACCGAAGCGCGCGCCAGTGTCACCGTGGAAGTGGAAGGTAAACAGGCGACCGGCTACGGTAGCATTTATCTCAGCGACCTGTGGGCCTGGCCGCTACCGGCGCTTTCGCACCAGCAACGCGACGAGGTGCTACGCGACTTCACCCAGCGCATTGCCGATAACTTTGCAGTGTTTTGTGGCAACGAGCCGCAACATCCACTCGAACTCGGTTTGCGTCTCCATAATAGCATTCACCACGAGCAGGCCGAATATGTCGATGGCGATACCACCTATAGCGTACCGGTATTGGCCAAAGCCATGTGCGCCAGCCCGTTCGATGCCGCGCTGCACGATGCCGTGGGCATTGCCGTGGAAAAAACCGCCTTCGACCTCTACGACGAACCGGTTGCCCTACCCTCGGCCGATGCCTATTTCAACGGCGATGCCGCTGGTGCCATCGCCCGCACGTTAAAGCAGCCGCTGCCCGCTTTAGACGCGTGGCTGGTAGTTGGTGCCAAGGACGACCTCGAAACCGTGGTTGCTCCCTGGGTGCGTGATCGGAACTATCGCTGTTTCAAGCTCAAGATTCTGGGCCAGGACAACGCCGCCGACGTGGCACGCACGGTAGATGTGTATCGCGCCGTGCGCTCATTCGGAGCGGAAAATCCCCGCCTGAGCATCGACAGCAACGAAGCCAACCCCAGCGCCGATGCCGTGCTGGATTATCTCGAACAGCTCCGCGCCGCCGATAGCGAAGCCTACGCCGCGCTGGAATATCTCGAACAGCCGACAGGACGCGACATTACCGTTGCCGCTTTCGACTGGAGCACGGTTAACCAGCTTAAGCCGGTGCTACTCGATGAAGGACTGACTTCGTTGGAACTGCTTAATACCGCTGCCGAGCAAGGCTGGAGTGGCCTGGCCCTCAAGACCTGCAAAGGCCACAGCTTCGCGCTGGTCGCCGCTGCCTGGGCGCACGAACGCGGCTTAAAACTGGCAATGCAAGACCTCACCAACCCCGGCCTCTCGGCTATTCATTCGGCACTACTGGCTTCGCGCCTGGGTGCTTTCAACGGCGTGGAGTTGAACTCGCCACAATACACCCCCGCCGCCAACGCCGACTGGCTGCCACGGCTGAGTGCTTTGCTGGAACCACGCGACGGGAAGCATCGTATTCCTGAACAGTCTTATTTTGGACTGGGAAGCAGTTTGTAATAAAAAGGGATGCGGCCTGTGCTGCATCCCTTTCTTTTTTATCTCTCACGGAAACTGAACATGAAAGCAAAAATCGGCCGTGTCATCATGTATGTCAAAGACTATGAGGGCCTGGCCCACTGGTATTGCGATACTTTCGGCTTCAAAATCACCGTCTCCCGCCCAGCCGATCGCTGGATGGAAGTCGCCATCGGACGCGGTGTTATTTTAGCGTTCCACGGCGGCGGCCATCCCAAAAACTATCATCGCCCGCCGCAAATTATGTTCGAAGTGCCCGATGTGGAACAAGCCTGCGAAGAACTGCGCGCCAAAGGTATTAAAATGGGAAAGATTGGCCGCTGGGAGCATGTGGTTTGGTGTAAAGGGAAAGACCCGGAAGGCAATCCGTTTCAGTTGACTGAGATAGTGCGCTAATTGCCCCATAATTAACGGCTTGTCATTTCTGATGAAGAAATGGATTACTAATCACCAACGATGCAATTCCCTGCAAACTACACCGGCCCACCGATTGACGACTTATCCACGTTCAACACCCTCCCCGAAGTGCTTCAAAATATTTTGGAAAATCGCAACGGCTTCATACTCTATAATGGCGGGCTGCATATTCGCGGTGCTTGCACTGCACCGATCTGGCATTCTTTACACGAGGTTTGGCACGGTTCGTTAGCACTGTGGAAATTGTTTCCAGAAATCAAAGAAAACGACATCCCTTTCGCGCAGGATATGCTGGGCGACCAATTTATTTTGCGCAATGATTGTGTCTACCGACTATGGAGTGAAACGGGAGAGTTAGAAACGCTCGATTGTGATTTAAATACGTTCCTGCAACAAGCACAGGCGAATCCCGACGAAGTCCTCAGCTTGGCCCCGCTCACTCAATTTGAAAGCGCGGGCAAACAACTCCAACCCGGTCAACTGCTAAGCGCTTATCCGCCATTCTGCACGCAGGAATCGGCTCAGGGTGTCTCTTTAAATGCCGTGTCGATGCATGAACGCATTCTCTTTCTCGCCGATTTCGCCGCACAAATTTCAGCACGCCAATTCGACGTTGAAAGTTGAAAGTTCGATGTTCAACGTTCTTCCGTTTCCACCAACACCGTATCCTCATGCGAATAACCCGGCGCACAGCAACATAAAAACACCAGCGGCTCCTCCCCAATATTCCAAATCTTATGCCTCTGCCCATTAGGAATCGCCACGCTATCGCCCGGCCCCATCTCCGATTCTTCGCCTTCCACCCGCATGCGCGCTTGCCCCTGCAGGATGAAGTAAATTTCCTCGGCCAGGGGATGATAATGTTCAGTGGTCGATTTCCCCGGTGCTAAAGTCGCTTCGGCCAAACTCTGATTTTTTAAAAGCGAGTTGCCGAGGTTGAGAAATTCGCGGATTTGCGAGCCATCGGCGGTAATAAACGGAGCGGCTGCACTGCCGCGCTGGATTTTCATGGTGATTTGAGCTTACCACGCCTCAACAACAGGGAGATAAGATTGCCCGAAACCCCTTAAAACGGTAAAATCTCGGGCACGACTTTTTCAACTTTCTCTCATGCGCTGGCGCGATTTCGACAACTTAACCCCCCTTCCCGATAGCTTTTTCAATATTCAAGATAGCGGCCCTCGCCGGGTGCATTTCATCGGCATTGGCGGCATTGGCATGAGCGCGCTGGCGTTCGTGCTGGCAGCGCGTGGGCACGAGATTTCAGGCTCCGATGCCAACGATTCGCCCACTCTGCAACGTTTGCGCGATGCGGGCGTGTTTTGCGCGCTGGATCATAGCGAGGAAAACCTGCACCTGCTGGGCGACCAGGCAGAAGCCGTCATCTTTGGTTCGGCTATCACCGAGAGCAACCCTGAATATGCCGGGGCCAAGAAGCTGGGCATTCCGGTGTGGCACCGCGCCCAACTGCTGGCGCATTTCGCCAACAGCGCCAGGGTTTCCATCGCCGTTTCGGGCACCCACGGCAAAAGCACCACCTCAGCCATGATTGCACACATTCTTGAGCGCAGCGGCAAAAACCCGACTGCGATTCTGGGCGCGGAGTATCCACCGTTCAACTCCAACGCGCGAATCGGCGACCCGGATTTGGTGGTTGTCGAGGCCGATGAATCGGACGGCTCGTTTACGCTGCTGCATCCCACCGTCTCGGTGGTGACCAACGTCGAGCCGGAGCATCTGGAAAACTACGACAACAGCGATAGCGAACTCTGGCGAGCTTTCGAGTTGTTTGCCGCACAAGCTCAAAATACCGTGCTCAACGCCGACGAAGGCGAAATGTTCAATCGTCTGGAAACCCAGGCCACGGCGGTTGTGCCCTACTCGCTCGATAAAAACGACCCGCCACAGGTTGGCGTGCCCGGCACCCACAACCAGAGCAACGCCCAGGCCGCCATCACCGCTGCTGGTATTGCCGGAGTGTCTTCGAGTGACGCCCGCAACTTTGTCAGTGAATTCTGCGGGGTGAAGCGTCGTTTCCAGAAAATCGGCGAAGTAAACGGCATCACCATCTACGACGACTACGCCCATCACCCCACCGAAGTCTCCAGCACGCTGCGCGCCGCACGCGATTTCTTAAAGCGCCCGGTAGTGGTTATTTTCCAACCACACCGTTATTCGCGCACTCAGCACCTGGGCCGCGATTTCGGACCGAGCTTCGAGGCCGCCGATAAAGTCGTCATCACCCAGCTCTATTCGGCTTTTGAAGAGCCGATTCCGGGCGTGAGCGGCGAGATCGTTTACAACGCCGCACGCGAGAGTTTTCCTGCCAAAGAGATTCACTACGCGCAAGATTTGGAAGAGGCGCGCACGTTGGCTTTGCGTATCACCGAGCCGGGCGATGTGCTCTTCACCATGGGCGCGGGCGATGTTTACAGCCTGGCCCCGCGCCTACTCGATAGCTTTGGACAGCAGACAGCAGAGGCCACTCCCACACTCTCCAAGATTGATGTGCCGCTTGCCAAGCACACCACCATGAAAATCGGCGGCACGGCACGGCACTGGTATGAGCCGCAAAGCGAAGACGAACTGTATGCAGCGCTCCGCGAAATCAATCGCAGCGGTTTGCCACTCTTTAAATTGGGAGCCGGTTCCAATCTACTGGCTACCGATGAGGGTTTCGATGGCGCAGTGCTGCACCTGGGCAAGGGCTTTGCTACCCGTCGTATGGATGATAACCGCATGATTGTGGGTGGCGCGACGATGCTGCCCAAACTAACCCACTATGCGCTCGACCATAACCGGGGCAATTTCGAGTGGGCGTGCGGCATTCCCGGAACCGTGGGCGGCTCGATTTGGGGCAATGCCGGGGCACGCGGCTGGAACGGCAGCGAATTTGAAAGCCGCGATTGCGCAGCCGATTTGGAATCGGTTGTCGTTTTCGACCGTAATGGCAGACGCCGCGTCCTCAAGCGCAAAGAGATTGAATTCGCCTATCGCAAGTCGTCGCTGGGCGAACTCATCGTCACCGAAGCTACCTTCGTGCTCAAACGCATTACCGATGAAGAAGCCGAAGATCGACGCGCCGTGGTGAAAGAGTTGCTGACCAAACGCAAAGCAACCCAGCCGGTCAGTGCCGCCTGCGCGGGCTGCATCTGGAAAAATCCGAAGGTCGAAAGCGGCGAGTTTGCCGGTTGCGGCACCGGAGCACTGATCGAGAAGCTGGGCCTCAAAGGCATGCAAATCGGCGGCGCGCAGGTCAGTGAAATCCACGGTAATTTCATTATTAACGCGGGCAAGGCCACTTTTGCCGATGTGATAAAACTCATCGAACAGGTCGAAGCCATAGTCGCAGAAAAAACCGGCATCCAGTTGGAACGAGAAGTCAAATTCATCAAGGAGAGCTGAGGCGACAGGCTCAAGACCGGCAGCGCCCACCAGCCTCCAGTCCCCAGCCTCCAGCCTCTATAACAATATGAGTGAACAAATTCGTGTCGCGGTATTATTAGGCGGCGATTCTTCAGAGCGGGAAGTTTCCTTTCGCAGCGGCGTGGCAATGGCCGAGGCGCTGCCCAAAGAGCGTTACAACGTGACGATGTTCGATGTCGCCAGCGCCCAAACCCGCCACATCGGCGATACCACTCGCGCCGCCTCACTGGGCGATAAACCCCGTCACGCCTGCCTACCGGTGGAATGGAACCAGTTAGCCACCACGCTCTACACCATGCCCTTCGACGTGGTGCTGCCCGCCATGCACGGCGGCTGGGGTGAAGACGGCACCCTGCAATCGACCCTTGATGTCGCCGGTATTCCCTATGCCGGTTCGGGTTCGCATGCCTGTGCCATCGCCATTAACAAGCAGGTCTGCAAATCGTTCCTCAACAACGCCGGTATCCCGGTGCCGCGCGGCGTGCTGGTGACTAATCTCAGCGAGTTGCAAAACGAAGCTCTGTCCTGGATTTTCCAGAACCCGATCGTCATTAAACCCAACGAAGGCGGTTCGTCGGTGGCGGTTGCTATTTTGAAAGAACCGACTCAGGAAAACGTGCGCGCCGGTGTCGAAGCCGCGCTGGCCGATGGTTCTTCGGCGTTGATTGAAGAGTTCATCGAAGGCACTGAAATTACGGTGGCGACTTTAGGCGAAGGCGACAGCGCCCAGGCGTTGCCGGTTATTGAAATCGTGCCGCAAGATTCTTCGGCCTTCTACGACTTTGAAGCCAAATATGCGCCGGGTGGTTCGCAGCATCTTATTCCGCCGCGTTTATCGGAAGAAATCAACGCTCAAATCGCTCAATATGCGGTGCAAGCCCATCGCGCTTTGGGCTGCCGTGGTGTGGCTCGTTCGGACTATATCGTCACCGCAAACGGCGATATTTACTTCCTCGAACTCAACACCATTCCCGGCATGACCGAAACCAGCTTGGTGCCTGATGCAGCGCGCGCAGCAGGCATGGGTTTTGAAAAATTAGTCGAAACTTTGGTCGAACAGGCCCTCATTAAAAAATAAGTGGAACTTTTGTCAGAATAAACCCACTAAAGGATAAATAAATGATTTACATGAGGGCTTGAATCGTTCATAATTTAACAATTCAAGTCCCCAATTTACCCTCAATAGTTCTATGGCCCATCGCAGACATCCCTCACATCCACGCCATAATAACACCAATGAAAGCCGGGAGCGTCTGCGCGCCCAGCGCGAGGGCACGGCGCAGCTCAACCAGGAGTTGCGCACCCACACACCGGGCAGGCCGCGCCGCAAAAGACCAAGTCTGTTTTTGCGGCGTTTGCGTTTCGTTTTTTTCTTGTTCATTCTGGTTGGTTGCGGCTACCTGACTTACTTTGCACTCACCGCTCCCGAACTTCGTGTGGCGACCGTTTCGGTCAGCGGAGTGGGCATCACGCCCGACCTGGCCATCGACCAGGCAAAAAAACAACTGGTTGGCCAGAACTGGATTCTTGCCAAACCTGAAAAAGCCCGCAAGAAGCTGGTCTCTGCAACAGCCGTAAAAGATGTCACTGTTACCCGCACCCTGCACTGGCCTCCGCAGATGCATATTCACATCGAAGAACGCACCCCTTTCGTGCTTGTGGGACAGGGCAATAACTGGTGGGTTGTCGATGAAACCGGCATGCCGTTTCGCCGGGCAGCGCAAAACGATGAGCATCTGTTTTCGCTCACCGGCCCCAAGCTCTCCCCCGAATTTGGCAAGGCCATGCCCAAGGCACTGTGGCAGCCCAGCGCACGGTTGATTAACGCCTTGAACGCTTCCAATGCCGGTGGCCAGAAATGGGCATTGCGCCGTGTTTATCTCGATAAGAACGGATTCGCATCGTTGCGCTTGCAAGGTGGCATGCACGATGAGTTGCTGGTTCGCCTGGGCGGCGATCGGTGGGAAGAGAAGTTGGGGCGCACGCGACTGGCGCTGCAATATTTCGAGCGGACGGGAAGGCGCGCAGTATCGCTTAATCTTGTATCCTACAATATGCCGCAATGGACGCCGCTACGCCCGACACAGAGCGAGGGGAATTCCTCCAACCACTCTTCATCGACGGGCGCATAAACGTTTTTTTGCGGATATTTTCGACCGTAAAAAGGACGTGACATGAACCGCAATCCAGAAACCCCCATTTTTTCGCCCAGCGAAATCCGCCCGCGCCGCCAGAACAACCGGGTTATTTTCTCGCTGACTTCCATCTTCTTCGTCTTCGGCGTGCTTCTGGCATTCGGTGTGCGTTCAATTGAAGCGGTCCGTAAAGAAGAAGCCGATAAAAAAATCACTCGCAATCTTCAAGAAGCCCAATTAAAAACCATGCAGAATGAGCTGGCGCGCGAAGCGAAAGAACGCACAGCACTGCAAGAGCAAATTGAAAAGTACCAGAAAGAAGTCGATAACAACGGCAAAGCCTCGAAAGCCCAAACCGCCAAATTCAACGCTGAAATTGATAAGCTCAAGATCTTAATGGGTATGACGCCGGTCAAAGGCCAGGGCATCAGTATTAAGTTGAGCGATAACCCCGAAGCCGCCAAAAATGCCGGGCCGGATGCCGGCCCGTTCCTGCCGGGCATCGTCCACGACTTCGATTTATTGCAGGTGGTCAACGAACTGCGCGCCGCCAAGGCCGAAGCTATCGCGATTAATGGTATCCGCATCACCGGCTTTACGCCGATTCGTTGCGTGGGACCAACTATCTATATCAATTTTGAACCCAAACCTGCTCCGTTCACCGTGGAAGCGATCGGCAATTCGGAAGAACTTAAAAATGCAGTCAGCATGCCCGGTGGCATTATCGATAACCTGAAGAACCAAACCCTAGGCGTTAAAGTCACCGAGACCTCCCAGTTAAACCTGCCTGCGGCGGATGGCGTCCCGACCCTGCGCGTATCGAAGTCGTCGTAACGTGAATACCTGAATTTCAATTAACGATCCGACATGTTCTTTTTCCCCCTTCTGGCGCTTTTCGTAGGTTTTTTACTGTTCTGGGTTCCTTCACAAAATTTTCAGGCCAGTGAAATGATTGCCCGCTATGCGGCGATTTCCATCCTGGCCGGATTCGATACCCTGCTGGGCGGCTTGCGCGCCGCGCTCTCCGACGATTTCGATGAAGCCGTGTTTGTTTCGGGCTTTTTCGTGAACTGCGCCCTGGCCGCAGGGTTGGTCGCCCTGGGCGAATACTTCGGCTTTTCGGCTGGCGTGGGCGATAACCGGATTTCGGCCATGATGCTGGCGACCGTCGTGATTTTCAGCAAGCGCATCCTCGACAACCTGGCCGCGCTCCGTCGCCTTCTCATCCATAGATGGCGCAAACGCCAGGCTCTGTCGCAGACCAGCAATGAATATAAGCAGGCAAACTAAGAGTTTGTTGAACCAAGATACAGGGAGAACAGAACTACGTGGCGTTAGATGATTTCATCGTCGGATTAGATATTGGTACGACCAAGGTTTGCACGGTCGTTGGACACAGCGACGAGCAAGGCCGTCTTTCTATTGACGGCGTGGGCATCGTGCCTTCGCGCGGTGTTAAAAAAGGCGTCGTGGTCGATGTCGATGAAACCGTCGGCGCTATCCGCAGCTCCGTCGAACGCGCCGGAAACATGGCCGGGGTTCAGGTGCGCTCGGTCATTGCCGGTGTGACCGGCGAACATATCAGCTCAACCAACGTGCGCAGCTCGGCCACGGTTTTGGCCGAAGACGGCACCTTGACCTCAGCCGACCTGCGGCGCGTTCTGCACAGCGCCGCTATGGAAGTGCCGCGCAGCCGCGAGATCATCCACATCCAGCCGCGCGATTACATCGTTGATAGCCATAGCGGGGTGCGCCGCCCCATCGGCATGAGCGGACGCCAGCTCGAAGTCGATACTCACGTCGTCACCGGAGCACCGGGCTATCTTAAAAACGTAATTTCCTGCATCGAACGCGCCGGATTTGAAGCGCAGGCCCTGGTACTCGAACCCATCGCCACCGGCGAAGCCGTCACCACGGCGCAGGAGCGCGAGATGGGCGTGGCGCTCATCGATATCGGCGGCGGCACTTCCGACATCGCCATTTTCGCTAACGACGGCATTGAGTATTCGGCGATTCTCCCGGTGGGCGGCAATCTCGTGACGCGCGATATTTCCATCGGCCTGCGCACGCCGTTTGAAATCGCCGAGCGCCTCAAAATCGAGCGCGGCGCGGCTTCGCCCCGGTTGCTTGTCAACGCCCAGGCCCTGGAAGTGCAGGCCGCAGGCAGCGGCGAGCGCATGCAGCTCTCCCCTGCCCTGCTGGGCGAAATTATCGAAGCGCGCATGATGGAGCTGTTTGAAATGTCGCTCGATCTCATCGGCCATTCGCGCCTGCGTCAGAGCGCCCCGGCCGGTATCATCCTCAGCGGCGGCGGAGCATTGCTTCCCGGTGCGGTGGAAATGGCCGGCCAGGTGTTTGGCATGCCGGTGCGGTTGGGCATCCCGACCGAACTCGATGGCTGGAGCAAACGCGTCAATGCGCCGCAGTTTGCTACCGGTGTCGGTTTGCTGCGCTTTATCAATCGCCAGGAAGCAATAAGCGCTACCCCCGGTGCGCCGCGCCTGGAAGCCCTGATAGGAGATAATCCGCCACGCCGCATCTGGAGTGTGCCGGTCGGGTTTACTGGAAGCGAAGTTCACGAACCCGAAACGGAAGAAGCTCAAGACTCTGCTACGGAAGAGTATGATGAATATCTCGAAGAGCATCATCACGATGCTCCCGGATTACCGGGACAGTTCATGGATTTCTGGCGCAAGATGCAAGTCAAAATACAACGGCTCATCGGTCTGGAATAGTTGACGTTTTAAAGGACGGTTAACCTACTCGACGATGCAAACATTCACCGCATTTCCGCTCCGCGCTCGGGGCACGCTGGAGATCTTCGACGCCTCCATCAAGCTCTACAAGCAGTATTTCTGGGTCTTGCTGGGCTGGTCGGCTATTGTCACGGCCACCAGTTTTTTGGCAGCGTTCTTACCGGTTGGGGGTTTAGCAGCCATCTTTGTCATGCCAATCTCCATTGGTTCGGTAGTTTGCTGTATTGCCGCTGCTGTGCGCGGGCAAAACGTGGCTTTTGGACAATGCTGGAATTTTACCCAGCCACGCTACTGGCCAATGCTCGGCATGCTTCTCTTAGCCTGTCTTATCGGCTTCATTCTCCTGTTTATCGTTTTTGCGGCAATGGTAGGCATCGGCTTTGCGGGCGTGTTTGCCTTCCGCGACATGGCCAGTGGTTTGCAGATTGTCCTGGCCATCATAGCGACCCTCATATTTGTTGCTATAGGTACTCTGGTTGCAACCCTGATCTTTAGTTGGGCGAGTCTGGTGCCCATCGTCATCTGTATGGAAGAGAATATGCGGGGCACCGCTTCAATGGGGCGCAGCTATGAGATTCTCAAGGGACATTGGGGACGCATCACCGCCCTGATGGCAATTGTCAGCCTGGCCATACTTGTGGTTCTGGTAATCTTGTCAGGATTCGCAGGACTCATTATCGGCTTTGGCAACCTGGGCGACCTCATCCAGGGACAAGGCACAAGCGACGCAACTTTGTGGCTGATGATAGCCGCTATGTCCGTGACTAATATTATCTTGTCGGTGGCATGGACTCCACTCTACTATCTATTACTCACTGTCTTCTATCTGGATGTGCGTGTGCGGCAGGAAGCGCTCGATCTGGAATGGACGGCCCACACTTCCGCGCCCGTAGCCGCGCCGCAGGAAACGACTTTTGCGAGTGTGCCGGTTGATCCCACACCGACTTACGGCGTCACCGGCCTTGGCAATTCCCCGGTAGTACCCCCAAATTCGGCACAAGAAACAATATCTCCTCATCTACCAACCGCACCTACCGAGCCTTACGGCTCTCCAATGCCGGGCAATACACCCGATACATTGCCGGAACAACCGTCCGGTTCATGATAAATTATTCTCCATGATGTTGCGCGCGGCCCTGTTGTTTCTCACGCTGATGGTCGGGTTATGGCCCTCGCTCTGCATGGCCGCGCCTCAAATCATCTCGGTTGACCAATATCGCGCGCTACTTCAATCGACCGCCAAACAGCTCAAGCAGATGGAAACCCAGGGGCCGCGCCTTCCGGCACCGGTGCTCAAAACCCTGGCAACTCCCTACACCGTGCGGCGCGCCGATGGCGTTAGCCAAACCGTGCTCAACAGCACTCCGGGGCTGGGAAGCGGCAGATATTCCGGCAGGGTCACCCGCCAGACGGTGCAGGAAACCCACACTGCCGTATTGACCCAACTCAGTGCGCTCGATGCCTGGGACGCCAGCCAATATACTCCGGCCGATGCGCAGGCTATCGTCGCCCAACTGGAAGGCTCGGGGCAAATTCGCACCGGCCCGACCTGGATCGAGCAAGCGTGGGCCAATTTTTACAAGGCGCTCAACGATGCCTTCAAGCGATTCCTTAAATGGTTCGGCGACCTGTTCCCCTCCGGCTCACCGGGCGAAATGCCGGAAATCGATCCTTCCTGGATACGGGTGGTCTTTTACATTTCCGTGATTGCGCTGTTGGCAGCCATCGCCTATCTCATCTGGCAAATCATCGGAAATCGACGCAGTAAACAGCCTCAGGGCGCATTTGCCTTCTCACCGGAAGATGCCGAGTTGCTGGCGCTGCCCCCCAATGAATTGCGGGCGCGTGCCGCCCGTTTTGCCGCCGACGGCAACTACCGCGAAGCTTTGCGCCATCTTTATATCGCCTTGCTTTTGAACCTGGATGAACGTGAAGTGTGGCACTACGACGCACGCCGCACCAACTGGGAGCACATCAACGCCCTGAAAAAGAATCCAACTCACAATTTTTTGGTGACGCCGTTGGCCGACATCACGCATCGTTTCGATCGTGTCCGCTATGGCAACGCCGATTGTACGCAGCAAGACTGGACCGTTTTTGAACGCGATGTCGATAGTGTGGAGGCGAAGACGGCATCATGAGAAAACGCCCCAACAATACCCAGGTTCTCGCGATCGTCTTGTTCGTGCTGGCATGCGTCATCGGCATGTTGTCCCAGAAACAATCGCAACCCGATATGAAGATTCCGCGCGCACGCTACACCGATGCCACCCCGCTGGGCGGCAAAGGATTGCGCCTTTTATTGGAACGCTTGAACTACCAGACACGCGTCGAGAACCAGGTGGTGAAAGCCATACCGGAAAACGCCAGGGTATGGCTGCTGCTCGATCCGTTGACTTACTTTTCGCTGCGAGAATCAAAACTGCTTTTGCAATGGGTGGAAAATGGCGGCACGCTTATCTGGTCGGCGACTTCGATGGAATCTGCGCAAAACGACCGAGAACGGGAAGAAGAACACCAGTCAACCGGTATCCAACATCTCAGGGCGCAATTGGATATCAACCACGTCGGTGCCGATCGCAACCTTTACGGGCGTAGCTCCGAGCCGCTGCCGCCTTTGGCAAATCTGCAACAACATGCCGTCAGCGAGGTGTGGAGTGGAGTCAAGAAAGCACAGGCCTCGGCAGGATTTCTGGAAGTCGGCAGGCCTCATCTTCCTCTGGCCCGTATCTCTTCCAATACGCAATTAGCGCAGATTCCCTATGGCAAAGGCCGCGTTTTTGTAGTGCCCGATGCCCTGCTTTTCACCAATTACGCTCTTTCCAAACCCGACAATGCGGTGTTGCTTTCCAACCTCATCCGCTTGCACGCCAGTGAAAAGAGCCTGGTGATTTTCGATGAGCGCCAACACGGCGAAACCGAAGAAAAGTTTGAAGAAAACTGGCTCTACTATCTGATGCAGCCGCCCTTGCGCTATGCGGTAATCCAGATTTTCGTGGCGGCATTGCTGGTCGCCCTCCTCTACGGCCGCCGCCTGGGCACACCGGTGCCGCTGCCCGATGCCGGGCCGGTGACCCGTGCTTCGCAATGGGCACAGGCGATGGGAGCGCTGTTCCAGAAAGTGGGTCGCCCCCGCGCTGCCGGTGAAATATTGGCGGAAGATTTCCGGCGGCAGTTGGCACGCCGTCTGGGACTCTCCATCAATGATAGCGATGCTTTGATAGCCGCGCGTGCCTCCGAAGCCGGGGGCGGCTCGGCCAGGGCGATCGAGCATTTACTACAACGAATACGCACTTCGAGCGATAACGAAGCCCAGGTGCTGCACGATAGTCAAGAGATGGACAAAATTCTAAGGAGTTTGGATCAACGGTGAATTTCAATTCTGAATACGGTAACGAAGCAACCAATACACAAAACGAGGCCACTCAGGGAATTCCTGCCCCGTCGCAGGAGATTCACAGCGGCTCAACCGCACCGGTAAGCCAACTCTGCAACGCCGTGCGAGCCGAAGTCGCCAAAGCCGTGGTGGGGCAAGATGAAGTCATCACCCAGTTCCTCATCGCCATTCTGGTGAAGGGGCACGTGTTGCTGGAAGGCGTGCCGGGTGTCGCTAAAACCCTCACCGCCAAGGCCCTGGCCCACGTGCTGCAGGCCGATTTCAAACGCATCCAGTTCACCCCCGACCTGATGCCCGCCGATGTCACCGGCACCCATGTGTTCGATACCCGCTCGCAGGAGTTTTCGCTACGCCAGGGACCGGTATTTACCGATATGCTGCTGGCCGATGAAATCAACCGCACACCGCCCAAGACCCAGGCTGCGCTGCTCGAAGCGATGCAGGAACGCCGCGTCACCATTGACGGCGATTCCCACCACCTCTCGGATTTCTTCACCGTCTTCGCCACCCAAAACCCCATCGACTATGAAGGCACCTACCCCCTGCCCGAAGCCCAGTTAGACCGCTTCGTGATGAAAGTACAGATGACCTATCCTTCACTGGAAGAAGAAACCGCACTTCTGATGCGCGTCGATAAAGGCTTCGATGCCCATGAACTGGCTTCTTCCGGCCTCACTCCGGTCATCGACCGCGAAGGCCTGCGCGCCGCACGCGAAGCCGTGCAGAAAGTGACCGTGAGCGATGGCATTGTAGGCTACATCGCTCAACTGGTAGCCCGCACCCGTCACCTACCCACCCTGGTGTTGGGAGCCAGCCCGCGCGCCAGCATCGCACTTCTGGAATGCTCCAAAGCCCTGGCTGCGGTCAATGGACGCGATTATGTGCTGCCCGAAGACATTAAGCAGATCGCGGCCCCGGTTTTGCGCCACCGCCTTTTGCTGCGCGCCGAAACCGAAATGGAAGGCCTCAAATCCGACGACGTCGTGCGTCAGGTGCTGGGCGCGGTTGAAGTGCCCAGATAATTATTGAACCGCAGAGGACGCGGAGAACGCAGAGATTTTTTTGAGCTTTAGTTATTCGACGTATTTTTGTATCAGTAAAACTTTCTCTCTTCTCTGCGATCTCCGCGTCCTCTGCGGTGAATTCTCATGAAAGTTCTCATCTCCGGTGCTAATGGGCTGATTGGCTCGGCTATCGTTAAATCTTTGGAAGACGATGGGCATAAGGTTTTGCGCCTCACGCGGAGTGCGCCACGCAACTCGTTGGAAGTGCAGTGGCAGCCGGAGAAGAACGTTTTTCCTCCTGAAGAACGCGACAAGATTATCGGCATTGACGCCGCGATTCACCTGGCTGGCGAACCGATCATGGGGCGCTGGAGTGAGGAGAAGAAAAAACGCATTTACGAGAGCCGGGTAGCCAGCACGAAGCTGCTCAGTGAGACCCTGGCCGGGTTGCCGCAGTTGCCGCGCGTTTTTCTGTGTGCTTCTGCGGTGGGTTACTACGGTTCTTGCGGCGACAAGATTCTCACCGAAGACAGCGCGCCCGGCGACGATTTTCTGGCCGAAGTTTGCCGCGATTGGGAAGATGCCGCCGATGCAGCGCGCAACGCCGGAATACGCGTTGTACACACGCGTTTTAGTATCGTGCTCTCCACCGGGGGCGGTGCGCTGCAAAAGATGCTGCTGCCCTTTAAGCTGGGCCTGGGTGGGCCGCTTGGTTCGGGCGAGCAATATATGAGCTGGATTACCCTGCACGACACCACGCGGGCCGTGCGCTTTGCCCTCGATAACGAGGCCGTATCCGGTGCCTTGAATTTCAGTGCCCCCGAACCGGTCACCAACCGCGCCTTCACCCGCGCTTTGGGCCGCGCCGTGCATCGCCCCGCCGTTCTTCCCCTACCCGCCTTCGCCCTACGCCTGGCCCTGGGAACACAGTCTGCCAATGAAACCGTACTGGCCAGCGTACGAGCCATCCCCGAAAAACTGACCGCCCACGGCTTCCAATTTCAGCATTCGCAAATTGACGAAGCACTCCGCCAACTTCTGGCCTAAACCTCCTTACTCCGTAGGCAGGTGACAGTAGACAGGAAGGCAACCAAGCATCAATGCCAAACTTGGGGCCATCAACGTCAACTTCCCTCTCTTAATGTCGTTAATTGCGGAAACTTGCGACGAAGTTGGCGCAGCCGAAGGCTTTGCGTGCTATGAACACGAGAGAGTTAGGGGTTCATTTATAAGATTGGTATGACTGCCCATCGGCAAATCGCCTCGAAAAAAAATGTTTAACGTGATGAATATCGGGGTATAATCAAGACCAGAAAGCACCAGAACGCTAAAAGCTCCAGAAAGGTGCCTTCGACTAAAGCTATGCCGATTGACCTCAAGGAAGACAAAACGCTTGCCGGACGTCCCCGCCTCAAGGCGACGTGCATTAAGCTGCACGACATCGCCCAGGAGTTGGGGCCGGACGCCAAACTGCCCACTATTGCGGAGTTAAAAGCGACCCTTGGGGTGAGCGTCTACACGCTCAACGACGCGGTTCGCGAGTTGGAGCGGCGGCAAATTCTGCGTAGCGTAAACGGTGTGGGAATTTACGTCACACCCCACAAACGCACCTGGACCGGAAATATCGGTATCGCCGGTAGTAGCGCGTTTCGCAGGCCTCAATTGGAATATTATCATTTGGTGCAGCATGGCATCGAACGGCAAGCTGCACAACACGGGCAGCATTTGCTCTTTCTGGGCACCGAGGCGACATGGGATCCTCAATGCTGCGGGAAAATAGACGGGCTACTCGCCATTGGTGCGGATAAGGTGCAGGAGTTCCTCCGCATGGTTCCGCCCGATGTCCCGGTGGTAACGGTTTTCACGGCTACTCCCAATGTTCCCGGTATCGTAGTGGATGATTACCAGGGAGGGCAACTCGCCGTAGAATACTTGTGCTCATTGCAACATCAACGCATCGCCTGCCTCATGGAAGAATTACCGACTCTATCGCGCTTGCGCTTGAACGGCTATAAAGACGCACTGGCCGCTAACGACATCGCAGTAAAACCGGAATGGATGCGCCTCACCCCCTCCGTAGGCATCACACAGGAGGAACGCCCCTACCTGCAGTGGGGACGCCGGCAAATGCAGGAATGGCTGTTTCAAGGTTGGCACGAAACCCGGTGCACCGCTATTTTCGTCCAGAACGAAACCGCTGCTATCGGTGTGATGCAGGTGCTGCAGGAAGCCGGTATCGACGTGCCGGGCGAAGTCAGCGTCATTGGTTTCGACGGCACGCCATTGTGCGATTACGTTGCACCACGGCTTTGTGCTGTGGAAATTCCACTGGTAGAAATGGGTGCCAAAGCAATGGAACTACTCAACCAACAGATTGAGAATCCGGCTGCACCAGTGCAAACCGTCGTCATGCCGCTCCGTATTCGTGAAGGAAACTCCGTCGCACCGCCACCCCAAATAAATAAACCGTGAACAGACTCACGGCAATCGAGGAGACGACCATGTTGATATTCAAAGATACACGATTCTGTCGCAAGCAACACACTCCCAACGGCTTCACCCTCATAGAACTCCTTGTCGTGATAGCTATCATAGCTATCCTGGCTTCTATCTTGTTTCCGGTGTTTGCCCGTGCCCGCGAAAACGCCCGGCGCACCAGTTGCCTGAGCAACCTCAAACAGATGGGGTTGGCTGTGATGCAATATACGCAGGATTTCGATGAAAAGTATCCCCAGGCGCTCAACCGCACGACACAAAACCCGCCCGATGGCTATTTTTGGAATACGGGCACCTGGTTCTGGCCACAAACTCTCTTTGCCTATCATAAAAGTAGTGCGGTTTTATATTGCCCTTCGGCTCCGGTTCACCCGGTGATGACGACACCTCCCATCGGTGCGCCTCGCCCTTTTAACGGTAATTATGGAGCTAATACCATGATTATGGCCTACGATACTAATAGTGTGGCGACACAGCGCCCTGCGGTTTCCCTGGCTGCCATCCAAACTCCCGCCAGCACCTATCTCATCCTGGATAGCGGCACCTATATCACCGCACCACGCGATACTCCCGGAGTGACCGGTATCACGCTGCCACTGGCTTTTGCCGCCTACTTCCCGGGCACCAGCAAACTGGTGCCACCCAGCCGTGCCAATGTCATTACCGACCCCGACTTAAAGCGCGACTTCGACACAGGGCGGCATTTCGATGGTGTGAATATCGCCTATGCCGACGGCCATGCCAAGTGGCAAAAAGTAACCACGGTTTATCGGGAAGCCGTCAACTGCACCGACTGCGGCGCACTCACCCCCACTTCTATGCCCACCGCACAAAGCGACTGGAATCCGTTCCGCAATTAACTACATGAAAAATCTCTTATTCAGCCTGCTCACATTGGGGTCTCTTATGACCGTATCCGCACCACTCATGGCGCAAAGCCAACTGGCAAATCCCAGTTTTGAAGAAGATGTCGCCAACGTCGGCAATCCCGACGGTTGGAGTATCCATAAGGCTGCCAAAGTCAAAGTCGTGAGCGGACAGGCCAGCCAGGGTAACCGCGCTTTGCTGGTGGAAGATGGTTACGTCGCTGTGTTTCAAGATTTATCGATCGCGGAATTAGCCGGACGGACGGTTTCCTTGAGCGTCGATGCCAAAGGAACCAGCCCCAATGCCGTCATTGGCGTGCGCATCGGCTACATGTCTCAAGATAACAAATGGCGCGATGCCGCGATGCTCTGGAACAAACCTATTACCGGCGAATACCAAACTTACACCGCCCAGCGCACCCTGCCCGCCGATGCCAAAGCCGGGCGGCTCTATATCGGCTTCTACCGCTCCGATCAGAAAAGTAGCTTCTTGCTGGACAACGTGCGCCTCCTGGTTGGTGCCGGTCTCAACGATGCCCAAACGCGCCGTGCCGTGGCACTGGCCCGTGATGCCAACTATTTTCTGAACCGTCTCAATAACGCAGAGGCGGCGCAGGTGCCCCAACCCTTAAAGCAAGAGTGGCAAAAGCAAGCCCAGACAATTGTCGATGAAGCAACCGCCGCTAAAGCCGAACTGGCAAACCGCTTTGAACAGCATGAAGCCGCACTCCACAGCTTGAATGCCGCCCTGTTCCAAACTTTAGCCGGTGACAAAGCGGTGCTGGCGAATTGGGCACCGCCCCATGAACGCCTGGAACCCGACGCCGTGCCTGTCGCTTCAGTTAGCCAAACCCAGGAGTTAACGGCACTACGCGGCGAATATCGCGCTTTTGGCCTGGATGTCGCCAATGGCACCAATGCCCCCCAAAGCATTTCTCTACAGATTCGCGGGCTACCAGCCAATACGCAACTCACATGGAGACGCCAGGTGTTTACCGAAACCTGGTACACCAAGGGCAAAACCCTCTTAGCCGACGCCCTGCCGCTCCTCCCCAACCGTGATGGCGTTCCGGTATTGGCTGCGCCTGCCGGTGAGCTTATCCGGCTGTATGGGGAAATAGAAACCAGCGCCCAAACCCCGGCGGGTAAGCATTCCCTCACCATCGAGATCACAGAGAATGGCGTAGTGCGCCAAACCCGCACCCTTATGCTCGAAGTCGCTGCCAAAGCCGCGCCGCCTCAACGCATGGGGCATTATCAATTCCTCTACACTTCATCGCCCATCGTCAATAATCACACCGCAGAAGCGGCCAAAGATCTGGAAGCCTACGGTGTGACCGATATCGAATGGCCGTTCATGCCCCCTGCCGTTTTCGATGCCAAAGGCAATTTGCAAAAAGTCGATTTCACCTTCTACGACCGCATGTTGAAAGATTTCGGCCCCACCAAAATTCGTTTCAACGTGTTCTGGCAATCGTCTTACAAAAAATTCCAGACCGCCGATGGCACAACCCTCGAACTGCTTTCGCCAGAATGGAAAAACGCCTTCACACAGATTTTTCAGGCCTGGCTCGACCACGCCGCAAAGCAAGGTGTACCTCACGACCGCATCACCATTTTGTTAGCCGATGAGATTCATTCCAAATCGTTGGAGAATGCCCCTGATGCGGCTATTCTTGAGCTTGTCGAGATTTTCCGTTTCTTCAAAGAGAAATTCCCCCGCATCAAGCACTACCTGACACTGAGCTACTACGCGTTCCCCAAAGACGTCGCAGTGGCCCTGCCCTATGTCGATGTCATCATGCCGCACCTTTCACAACCGCCCGCGCTAAGCCGCAACGCGCCCCCGACTTACAATCCGCAAAATGCTTTTGCGCAAGAAATTTATCCGTTATTGCGTAGCGAACAGAAAAAACGCCCGCTGGATATTTGGAGTTATCACGTGGTGGCCGGGCGCAGCGACGATGTAAATCTCAAAGCCCCCTGGAGCCGGGGCTACCCCTTGCTGGCCGCCGCAACAGGCCACACCGGCATCGGCTACTGGGCCTATAACGTATCGAGCGGCAGCACCTGGGACGATACCGACGGTAATATTCTCGATTATAACTTCGTCTACGATGGCGGCGAAAAGCATCCCCTCAGCTTAAAATACAACCCCACCGGTGAAAAAGTTGTGCCTTCCTTGCGCTGGAAAGCCGTCCGCGCCGGTTTACAGGATGCCGATCTTTATCTGGCGTTGCAAGATCAGACACCGACACCAAAAGTCACTTCATTGCTGGAAAATATCCGCAAAATCCAAGCTCCCGGCGAAACGTTTGCACCAGGCGTCACCACAACGCAATTGGAGAATTTTTCCAACCTGTTGCGCGAAAGTTACCGCTGAATAGCGGCAATGCTACACCAAAAAGGCGCCCCTGGCATGATACAATATCATGCCGGGGGGCGCTTTATTTTTACCCCGCGCACCAATACTCAGCTTGAGCAATTATGGATTCCCAACTCCTCCCCCATATCCGCGTGCGCTTTGCCGGTGTGACCTGGCACCGCTGGGGGCCGGGGCACATCATCGACATTCCCGCCGCCGATGCACCGATTCAGCACGTGATCGACGCCGCTCTCTGGATCACGCTACAACCGGGAGTGGTTTTGGGAGAACTCAGCCCCGATGGAAAGATCGGACACCGTTGGGAAATTCCCGATGATACGGTGTTCCTCTGGCCAATGAACAGGCCGCGCCGCATCATGACGCCCGAAGGCGGAGAATGGCTCTCGATTCGCCTGCGCGCCACGCTCTTCGACCGTATCAATATCTTCGATTGGTTCAACCCGCCGTGTGTCATTGAACTCGATACCCAGCAAAAGCAAACGCTTAAAGATAACCTCTGGCAACTGCTGCGGATTTGTCACGGTAATGATGTACCGGCTGTAGATCTGGGCAATATCGGTGAACTGGCCCAGCAACTTACCGACGATTACGAAAAGCTCTCGCCTATTAACCACTGGATCGCCCAGTCGCTGGGGCAGGCAGTGTTCGGCCTTTGCTGGGCCACTTGCCTGACAACCGAACAGCTTGAAAAATCGCCGCGCGAAATTCCACAATGGCTCTCAACGGCACTCGAGCATTTCGAGAAAGAATCATCACTTAAAGTACATGAAGTGGCGCATAACGCCGGTTTTAGCGATGCGCAATTCCGTCGCCTTTTCCAGCAATGGACAGGTGAACCGCCTCAACGTTATCTGCATCAGCAACGCATGGAACGCGCGCGTAATCTATTGGAGCAAACCGAGCTATCAGTGGGCGAAATCGCGCATATCGTGGGCTTTGCCAGTGTTTCGCATTTTACCCGGGTATTCAAAGCCGCTTATAATCTCACCCCGACACGGCATCGGCAGTCGATCTCGCGCACGATTGCGTAATGAGGAACCACGCGCGTGAGCAAGTGGACTGTTGAAGCATTTTAGCCGAGCCTGAACGGGCACTGCGATAGGTAATACGCTGAAGCAGTCCACTTGCTTACGCGCGTGGTTCTTCATTATGCAGCCCCACTTATTACACTCTTAAACAAGCACCAAAACCACTAAAATATGAGCGAAAATCACTAAATAGCAAATCTTCAAAGTTCTACAATATACATAACTTTATTGTCGGGGGTTTTAGTCTCATGGTAATTCATCATTGTCGTGTTGGCCGAAGAAGTGCATTCACCCTGATCGAACTTTTGGTCGTTATAGCTATCATAGCCATCCTCGCCGCCATTCTGTTCCCAGTATTCGCCCGTGCTCGCGAAAACGCGCGACGCACCAGTTGCCTGAATAACATGAAGCAAATTGGCCTGGCGATGATGCAATATACGCAGGATTTCGATGAGAAATACCCCATTACCTCGGATATTTCGCTCACCAGCTTTGCCACCCGCACCTCGGGGTCAAGCCCGTTCCAGCTCATCTATCCCTACCTGAAAAACCGTCAGGTTTTCGTGTGTCCTTCGGCGCAGCCCGATACCGCTGCACCGCCTACGGCCAGCAACGCCACCTCCTATTTCCTCAACATGACCGTCATCAACTTTACCGGGCTTTCGATGGCGGCCATTAACGAACCGGCGCGCCGCATCGTGGTGCAGGATTTCACGCTCTCGCGCAGCACCGCTTATTTCCGGCCCTACCTCAACACCGGCAACGGAAAATACGTCGCCTGGCTACGCACCGGTTACAGCGCCACCCACTTCGATGGCGGCAACCTGGCCTTTGCCGACGGCCACGCCAAATGGCGCAAAACCAACAGCATCTGCGCGGCTGATTTCGGCCTCAACAACGTAACTTCCGCTCCACTCTGTGGTGTAGAAACTGCAGGCGCGGCTGATTTAGATGCCAGCCTTTAAAAATTAGCCACAGATGGGAACGACAGAGCTTAGATTTGAGAGCTTAGAACTCAGGGGAAGTGCGACTCCTTACCCCTTCAACCTTATCTGCGTTTTTCACTAAAACATGAGCGAAAATCGTTAATTGACTCTCTGGCGGCTATCTATAATTCAGTTCGTCAGCTCGTAAAAATTTCTCATGAGAGAGTTTGCTTCAAGTAACTCATCACACCCCACACCCATGCAAGAACATCATCTTTCAGTCGATTTCTGTGTTGTCGGCGGCGGCATGGCCGGCACCACGGCTGCCCTGGCGGCGGCCCGCAACGGAGCGAAAGTCGCTCTGGTGCAAGACCGCTCGGTTTTGGGCGGTAACGCTTCCAGCGAAATCCGCATGCACGTCGTCGGTGCCAACACCACCCACACCGGCGCCCGCGAAGGCGGCATCGTCGAAGAGATTCGACTCGACGACTCGGCCCGCAACCCGCAGCGCGCCTACCCGCTATTCGACGTGTTGCTCTATGAAAAGGTGAAAACTGAGCCTAATATTACGTTGTTGTTAGATACCATCTGCGTGGGTGCTACCACCGAAGAAGTCGATGGCAAGACCGTGATTCGCACCGTGCGTGCCGAACGCCACCTCACCGAAGACGCCTTTACCATCTCCGCCAAATACTTCGCCGACTGCTCGGGCGATGGCCGCCTGGGCCTGGAAGCCGGGGCCGATTACCGCCACGGTCGCGAAGCCAAAACCGACTACGACGAAACCCTGGCCCAGGATGTAGCCGACAATAAAACCCTGGGCAGCACCATTCTGTTTTGCGCTCGCAAACACGAGCAGCCGATGCCCTTCGTGCGCCCCGACTGGGTGCGCCAGCTCAAAAAGGAAGATTTGTATCGCCGCACCGTCATCGAGTTCTGCCACGGCTTCTGGTGGGCGGAATGGGGCGGACAGCTCGATACTATCAAGGATAACGACGACATCCGCCACGAGCTTTACCGCATCACGCTGGGCTTGTGGGACTATATCAAGAACTCCGGCGACTACCCCGAGGCCGACAACTGGGCGCTCGACTGGGTGGGTGCCCTACCCGGCAAGCGCGAATCGCGCCGCTTCCTTGGCCCGCACGTGTTGACCCAGCAAGACCTGCTCGAAGGCCGCATCTTCCCCGACCAGGTGGCCTATGGCGGCTGGCCGCTCGATATTCACGTTCCCGAAGGCATCGACGCCGTGGGCGAAAAGCCCAATATCGCGCCCAAACTGCCGCACCTGTACTCGATTCCGCTGCGCTCGCTCTATTCGCGCAACATCGCCAACCTCTTCTTCGCCGGACGCAACATGAGCGCTACCCACGTGGCCTTCGGCAGCACCCGCGTCATGGCAACCTGCTCGGTAATGGGCCAGGGCATCGGCACCGCTGCCGCCTATGGTGCGGCTTTCGATGACAGCAGCCTGCTCTGCGACGACCTCACCCAGGAGCCGCACATCGGCCTGATTCAACGTCAACTCAAGCGCGACGATATCTTCCTGATCGGCCACACCAACGACGACCCCGACGACAAGGCCCGCACCGCTACCGTCACCGCTTCGAGTGAAGTGGAAGGCTGGCAAGCCGCCGCCATTCTCGACGGCACCAGCCGCTTCCTCAAGCCAACCTGGGGCAGTTGGTCGGACGACGAAGGCCACGGCTGGCACTCAGCCGAGCTTCCCGCTTCGGTGGAACTGAGCTTCGAGCAACCGGTGGAAGTCAACGAAGTGCATCTGGTCTTCGATACCGGTATGCAGCGCTTCCTCACCCTCACCGCCAGCGATTACTACAACAACTACATGATTCGCGGCCCCCAGCCCGAAACCGTGAAAAGCTACCGGTTGTTAGCTGGCGATCAGGTAATCGCCGAAGTCGATAACAACTGGCAGCGCAAGCGCGTGCATAAGCTGGAAAAGCCGGTGAGTGCGGATAAGCTCAAGCTGGAAGTGACGGCGACGAACGGCGCGGAAGAAGCCCGGGTGTTTGAGATTCGGGTTTATTAGGCCGTAAGCTCCCGATATCCAGAATATGCAGTAAGCAAATTGCACCGGCTTTTACCGGTGCAATTTTTTTGTGCGTCATACCTTGGGGGTGAGATTAATCAAGGACTTTAGCTCTCATTCCGATAAAAAATACCTCTCCTGGCAATTTAAAACAGCTACAATAATACACAATTCAGGAGAAGCTTATGTTCAAAACACCACTCGGTCGTCTTGCTCTATGTGCCCTTTTCGTTTCAATTATTCCAACCGCTTCCAGCCTGCCGGTATGGGCAGAGCAAGCACAAGGCACGGTCGCAATTGCTATCGAGCCTTCGCAAGAAAAATATGTGCAATGGATGCAAACAGGCCGTAAGATTAAGGCAGAACTGGTAGGGAATTACTCGCAATATAAAGCGATGGAAGGCATCCAGGCCTTCAACCAGGCCGCGCAATTTGCCCCCACTCTTCTCCAACGTGCCGAAACCAGCGTAGAAGCAGGTGAACTGCTTTACGATATGGCGCTTTTCCCGCAGGCGCTTGGTGCTTTTAGTGGTGCTATCAAGGAAAACTTAAATGCCGATTTTAAAGGCCGCGCCCTAATCGGCATCGCTCACAGCGCCTACCGTTTCTCCGAACTCCGCAAAACCCTAAAAGCCGATTCGCCGTATTTGCGCGCCAATTACGACGCCGCTTTAAAAGCTCGTAAACTAACCGATGAGCAAATGCAAGAAGTCTGGGATTCCCTGGCAATAATTGCTGTCGCCGAGGGCAAGCCGTTAGAGGCAGCACGGCAATATCTTCATATCTTGGAAACCTCTACCCTCAGGCGTCTATGGCCATTTAAAGCGAATGACGCTATCAGAGAAATAAAAACGCTAGAGAATCCCTCTCCAACTCAACAAGTCGAGGCCGTTGCACTGCTAGACAAAATTTACAAGGTCTATCTCCCACTCCGCAAAGAAGACGGCACCGCACATTATGTGGCTGCACTCCTCGAATACGCCAACCTGCTCGACCGCTTCGACCAACAGGAACGCGCCGTAACCCTTCGAGCCGAAATAGCCAGCGATGAAGCCGTGGAGCCTACGCAACGAGCCAAAATCATTTCTCAAATCGCTGCTGCACATGTCGAGCGCAAGGAATATGACAAAGCCACGCAGGCGCTTGACGGATTGAACAAGCTGCCGGGTGACTGGCAGATGCGGCATCAACTCGAACTCGCCCGCATTTTGCTAGCCCAAGGTAAGTTGACCGAAGCCGGGCAGGTCACCGTTAAAGTCCAGTTGGCCACCCCGACGCCAGATGAAAAGCTGGAATCCTTCTGGATTATGGCCGACATAACCGGCGAGGAAATTAAAGTCTTGCGCCAAAAAAGCAGCTCGGAACCGGAAATCGCCACCAAGCTGGCTTCGCAGAAACGCCAACTCACGATCGCCCAGCTTCAAAGCGAAGCCAATGTGGAACTGCGTCGCGAAGCCATGCTTAAACTGGCGCAATGGGAAACCGAAAACGGCACCAAGGCTGAAGCGGCGAAATGGAAGACGAAAGCGGCCAATTTGCGGGCGAATTTTAAATAGCCAAGAGCAATTGGAAACACGGATGAGTGTGGATAAGCTGTGCTTGAAAGTGACGGCGACGAATGGAGCGGAAGAAGCCCGTGTGTTTGAGATTCAGGTTTATTAACCAGAACCAACTCTTCTTTAAGATCAGAATTCAATAAGCAAACTCGCATCGCAAAGTATTGCGATGGGAGTTCTTTTTTTGCGATAAGATGTAAAAAACTCTACAGACCAGTTTGCGCAGTTCTACTCTGAGGAGAGTAAAATCAAAAAAGATGAAGCGCTCTGCTCAATATCACCGTATCAGCATAATTCTAATATTTGCATTTGTCGCGCAACTTTCAGGTTGCAATGGAACGTCTGGTGTCAAGCCCTCACAAACTATTTGCGATCGATTTTTGCAATACATGAAAGCTGGTCAACTAGATGCAGCATATAACTTGCTTTCATCCAGATGTAAGGCCTCCACTACTAAAGAGCAATTACGAGACTATTGGGAATTAGAAGAAAAAAACAAAGGCAATCTTAAAGGTTGGTTATTCCATGGATTTCGTATCCATTATAACTTTAGCTACACCTCGATTAATTTTACTTATACGCTTAGATATGCGAATGGTTACTCCACAATTCGTATTGGCTGCGAAGAAGAAAATGGGAAATGGCTTATCTTGGGGATTGACTATAATTCATAGCTTCAATCACTCTTAATTAATAATAAAACGCCCTATTTGGGCAACCGCTTCAACTCCGTTAATGCAAGCAAACCAGTAACCTTTTGACCAAATACTCTTATCATTTGCACGTTCAGGCAAGCGTAATAAATTGGATGCTGTTTTACTTTTTAAGCGTCCGATTATCTGTTGATGTGAAGATAAACCAGGAACAAATAGGAGCTGAACATGCGTCGAATTTACAGTAAGGCAACGACAAGAAGCTCCATTTACAATCCTATCACCGCCTGGTGCTAGTAATTGAAGCATATATTTTTCAACTTTGCTTTGTTCATCGCATCTGAGTGGTTTTACGCTTTGAGCATTGGAGCAATAATTACTCGCGTGTAGAGACACTGACTGTTCGTAATAGTATCCCTTACTTGTCAAATCCTCGTATAGCTCGAATAAAGGAAGCCAATTTTCCTTTTCCTCGCCAGGCTGCCGATAATTCTGAATTGTCCAGATGATATGTAAGGCGTCAAATGCCATAGTAATAAATTTCGTGGCCTCTCTTCACAAGATACGACTTCAAATCATACACCTCGGTATAGTCACTGCTCATAACGCTCTCCAAGTCTTTATGCTTGACAAGCGGCTTAAGCATGAGCGTTTGCACTTGCCCATCTATTTTTGTGCAGGAGAATTAGCGTTTTGGGGACTTGCTCATAGAGCAAGTCCCCAAAATCTACGGCAAATATTTTCCAACACGAATACGGCAACCAATTACACAAACTTCAACGGCGTAAACTGTCCGCCCAGCACCTGCGCACTTGGCGCACCCAACCACTTATCTAGCAACGCAGCATAGACCGTGCGGAAGTCCGTCGTCATCTTCAAGTCACCACTATCGAGATCGGTCAGGCTGGGATATTGTCCGTAAACCCCACCCTTCACACCGCCACCGGCCACGAACATCACGCTGGCTGCGCCGTGGTCGGTGCCTTGCGAACCGTTTTCGTGGACGCGGCGGCCGAATTCGGAGAAGGTCATCACGATGACGTCGTTGCCGCGACCTTGCAGTTCCATATCCTTGAGGAAGGCTGAAATCGCGTCGCCCAGGTTGCCCATCAGGTTGGCGTGGCTGCCGGCCTGGTTGGCGTGGGTATCGAAGCCGCCCATGCTGGCGTAGTAAACCCGCGTGCTCAGGCCGCCGGAAATGAGCTTGGCGATAGTCTGCAAGCGTGTTGCCAGGCCGTTGTTATTGGGGTAATTCGCCCTGACTCCGGCTTTTTCGTCATAGCTTTTGAGCGCGCCTTTAATCGCCTCGGTGCTGGTATACACCTCGTGGCCGACGTTGCGGATGAACTCATCGGTGCCGGTGGCAACCGTGCCATTCATGTTCTTCTGCGGCATATACATGGCGTTGAAGGCCGCCATCTGCTGGTTTTTATCGGGGGCGTTGACACCAAAACCATAATCGCCGCCATTGCCGATAACTGCCGCCTGACTACCTGCCCCATCGAGAGCCAGGGGCAATTGCTGCCCTAGCGCTATGCCGGGGAGCGAGGTATTTTTCAGGTGGCCGTCTTCATCGAAGAAACGGGCCAGCCAACCTTCACGGGCACGGTTGTAGTCGGGGTCGCCTAACTGCCAGACATCCATGCTCTGGAAATGCGAGCGGTTGGGGTTGGGATAGCCGACGCCCGTCACGACTGCGACCTGGCCTTTATCGTATAGTTCGTGCAGACCTTTCAAACGCGGGTGCATGCCAAGCTGCATGCCGTTGCTCTGCCCGATTTGTAATGCCTGGTCTTTGATAACAGCGATATTGGGACGAGCCTTGGCGTATTCGGGCAAGGCATAGGGCATGACGGTATTCAGACCATCGTTGCCGCCCGACATTTCAATGACGACAAGAATTTTTCCATTACCGGTATTGAGAATTCCCGGTGCCCCTTGTCCTTGCGCCACAGCTTCGGACGCGCGGAATAAAAAGCCCGGCATCATTAAACCTAAAGAAACAAATCCCAATCCATTCTGGATAAATGAACGTCTTGTAGCCATATTAAAAACTCCTCTTGTCTGCTCAACAAGTGTTTACGGGCCAATACGATGCCACGCTCCGGGAACTCTTTACGCCATCTGATACTCCGGGGTTCCCATAATCAGGCTGGTGAGTCCCGGTAATTTTGCATTGACATTGATTTTGCCGTCTCGCGCACCTTCCTGCACATAGGCCAGCAATGCCGGGCGGGTGCGTTCGCCCATCGGTTTTCCCGGCAACAACGCCTCCCACACACTGTTAACCATGCTTTCAGGAGAACTGAGATCGGCATTGGGCACCAGAAGCTCGGTTTTCATGCGCTCGGCCAGCGTGCCGCGCCGGTTCATCTCGGTGGTGACGGCGCTGGAGAAATTAACCCGCGCCAGCAGAGTGCGGGTGTTGATCCACTCGGTGCCCCCCGGCCAACCGGCAACATCGGGCGGATTGAGGAGTTCCTGCCCCATCGAAGAAATATGCCCCGGCAGGTTGCGAATTGCCAGCAGCGGCACATCGAAAGTGCGCATGGCATTCACCACATATTCCACCGGACTTTTTATCAATGAATAGCGCGCGGTATCGGCGTAGAAAAGCGGCGAAGTGAGCAATGCTTCCATCACCGGGCGCATTTCATAACCGCTCTTGAGATAGATTTGCGCCAACCGATCGACTTCTGCCTTCGGCACATTGTCCGAAACGAAAAACTTCCACAATTTAGTCGCCAAATAGCGCCCGGTCGTCGGTTGGGCTGCGATAATTTCCACAATATCATCGCCGTGGAAGTTGCCGCTCCGGCCTAAGAAAGTTTTCCAGCCATCATCGTGGAGAAAGGGATTGTAGGTGAAGGTGCGAGTGTTGCCGTCGTACATCCAGCCGGTGAAAGAACGGGCCGCTTCCTGAATGTCTTTTTCGGTGTAGCCGTTACCAGCCCCCACCGTGAAAAGCTCCAGTATTTCACGGGCGAAGTTCTCATTGGGAGCACCCACTTTGTTGCGCGCTCCATCCAGCCACACCAGCATGGCGGGGTCACGCATCATGGCAAGCAGCATACTGCGGAAGTTGCCCAGGGCGTGTTTGCGGAAGGTTTCTATCTGCCCCGCCATCCAGCGCGGGTTGTTGACCTTGTAGTTGGCGGTGGCAAAATGGTTATGCCAGAACAGGGTCATCTTTTCTTCCAGCGGACGCTTCGATTGCGCCATGCGGAAGATCCACCAGTTTCGTGCGCCGTCGAGTGTATCGAGATCGACAAAATTGCCGCCGATGGTTTCGAGCAGCGCATCGAACTGGTCGGGAACGGTTTCTGGGTGCAGTAGCTTTTGCGTGGTGCCAGCTACACCCAGTTGAAGATACTCACGCCACTCGCTGGGCCGCGCGCCAAACCCCGCGCGGCGCAACAGGTGCGCCAGTTGAGAACGCTCGGCAGAAGTCGGTGGCATGGCAGGAACAAGTTGCGGCAAAAGATAAGTCGAATAACCCATCTATCTCCCCCATCGCCCCGCGCCTACTTCGGATATTCCGGCGGCGGCGGTGGGTTCTGATGAATGGCACGACGCTCATAAATCGTGCCGGACCGGCTACGTCCGTAAATCGTATGCGTGATGGCCGTGCCACCCGCACCATACTGCACGCCCGGCGTATATTGATTATACGTCACACCGGTGAGCGCAAACATCACATGCCCGCCCGCCAGGTCATCGACAGTCAGCAGTTTGCGCGGATCGATTTTCTGCTCGGCCAACCGGGCCTTATCGGCTGCGCCTTTTTCAGGATGTCCCAGCCACCAGCGTGCTTCCATATAACCCTGGAAGGCACGGCAAATAGCCGCCGTGATAACACCTTCGGGCGCAGCGCCAATACCGAGAGCGACATCCACATCCAGCTTGGGATCGAGCGCCAGCAAACCGGCAGTGGTATCGCCATCCTTAATCAAGAGCACCTGCACGTTAAGGCGGCGCAATTCCTCAATGACGCGATAGTTCCGCTCGCGCTCCAACACCATCGCCACCACTTCCGAAACCGGCTTCTGGCGCACGTAGGCAATCCAGCGCACGATGTCTTCAGTCGAGTTGTCGATCAGGCCGTGCGTCTCGTTGACCTTGACGTAGAAGTAAGGGCCGCCGGTTTCTTTCATTGCCAGCACGCGCTTGGCGAGGTCTTTGCCGACGACGATTTTATCGAAGTAACCATCGACATTACCCATCAACTGTCCGTGCCCGGCAAGAGCGCCCGCTGCAACGGTGATGGCACCCGGCTCACCACGCGCACAAAGCGTGGAGCCTTCCAGCGGGTCGAGAGCCAACAGCAACTGCGGCTCACCTTCAGGCCCCAGGCGTTCACCCGTGAAAAGCACCGGACCAAGGTCAGGAGCGTTTTCGCCCAAGACAATCTCCGATGGAATCGGCAAACCGTCTTGCAGCGCGGCGCGCATGGCGTTCATCGCCAGTTCGCCGACAAAACGGACGTTGTTGCGTCCACGGGCATGAGCGGCATTGAGGGCTGCCACCGAACAGGCGCGGGCCATGACATTGACGATTTCGCGTTCAAGCGATTCAGGCGTCTGCACCCAACCCGAGGCGGGAGCAGTGTTTGCGGCTTCTTCTGTATTGGCCATAATTTTCTGTTTCAATTTTTTAGACATTCAAACCGAACTTTCGATTCGCGACCCTGTTTTCAGGCGTATCCGCCGCCGGACGAGTTTTCACCCCGCGCCGCGCGAGCCGCCGTGCGCTCTTGCGCCACTTTGGCTTCGTAGCCACTGGCACGGTAAGCCGCCAGCGGATCGCGTTCCAGACCACGTGCCTCGCGCCATGCTTCCAGGAGCGGACGCACATCGGTATTGAAAGCGCTCTTGAGCAATTCTTCGGCGGCGACAATATCCATCTTCGCCTGTGCTTCCTGCAGCTTCTCGCGATCGACCAGGCAGGCTTTAAGATACAGTTCCTGCGCCGTTACCACCGTCTGAATCATAGCCTCGATTTTTGGCTTGAGGTTATGGCTCTGGTCGATCATATAGGCAATCTGCGAGACGTCGCGCCCGTGAATTTCTGCCGCATTGCGAATTTCATGGAAAATGCGAAACACCGCATAGGGGTCGATTGAACCCAGCGTCAAATCGTCATCGGCATATTTGCGGTCGTTGAAGTGGAAACCACCCAGCATCTCTTCATCCAGCAACCAGGCGACGATCTGTTCAATATTCGTGCCCGGCAGGTGATGGCCGGTATCGACGAGAACTTTGGCGCGCGGCCCGGCTTTCTTGGCATACACCAACGCCATGCCCCAGTCGGCAATATCGGTATGGTAAAAGGCCGGTTCAAACGGCTTGTATTCCACCAGCAGCGTCATGTCGTCGTAAAGCGATTCGTGCCAATTGCGGAGCGCCAGTTCCATGCGGCGCTTGCGGGAAACGATATCGTCCTGCCCCGGGTAATTGGTGCCGTCGGCAAACCACAGTGAGATGAATTTCGAACCAACGCTTTTGGCCAATTCAATGGAATTTTCAACGTGTTCGTCGGCCGTTTCGCGTGCTTTAGGATTCGGGCTTGAGGAAGAGCCGAACTTATAGACTTGATCCTGAAACAGGTTGGGGTTGATAGCACCGATCTTGACGCCATTTTCTTCGGCTATACGCGCCACGGTAGCGGGGTCGGTCTCTTCATTAAAATCCCAGAGCACGTGGACGGCTACCGTGGGACAGGCACCTGTATAACGATGCACGATTCCGGCATCCTGTATCTTTTCTTCTACGGTAGAAGCGGCAGCGGCCTGGGTGAATTTCCCAAAGCGTGTGCCCGTATCGGCAAAACCCCAGGAGGGCGTTTCGACCTTAAACTCGTCCAACAGTGCAAAAATCCGATCTTGTTCCATAAAGTTCTTGTAATATGTTTTTGTTCCTGTTCCCGACGCTCAAAATATACCTGATTATGCGCTCACTTGCCGTTCAATTTACGCAAAGCTGCCAAAGCAATTATAATCATTGCCGGTAGTATCACATTCTCCATGCGTCAACGTTTTTCAATCTTACTTGTGGCGTGCCTCGTTCTGGTGGCATCGTGCAGCCAGGCGGCACGCGCGGAGGCCGGTTTCGATGGCGGCGACCTGCATTCCCTGGCCGTTCAAAACGACGGCACCGTGTGGGCCTGGGGATTGAATTTTGGCATCAAGCCCGGCACCGGGCCGAACAACCAACCCACCCCCACACAAGTGGCCGGTTTAACGAATGTAACGGCCGTTTCCGGCGGGCGAGCCTTTGCCGTGGCTGTGAAAAACGACGGCACGGTGTGGGCCTGGGGCCACAACTATTTTGGCCAGCTTGGCGATGGGACCACCGAAAACCGCACCGCACCGGTGCAGGTGAAAGACCTGACCGGCATTAAAAGCGTTTCCTGCGGCGGCTCGTTCGTGCTGGCGCTCAAAAACGACGGCACCGTGTGGGCCTGGGGTAACAACGCCTACGGGCAGTTGGGCGATGGCACCACCATCGACCGCAACACCCCGGTGCAAACCCGCAACGTCACCGGAGCGACGCAAATCGCCGCCGGTTGGTATCACTCGCTGGCGCTGGGCAGCAACGGCGCGGTGTGGAGTTGGGGTAAGAATGTCGATGGCCAGTTAGGCGATGGCAGTTTCAACGATAAATCGACGCCGGGCAGCATTGCGCTGCAAAGCGTGACACAAATTGCAGCCGGCTGGGGACATAGCCTCGGCTTGAGAAATGATGGCACGGTCTGGGCCTGGGGCGGCAACGGCACCGGTGCCTGCGGCGACTCTACCCTCACCGCCCGCAACGCACCCAAACAGATTGAAAGCCTCTCAGGCATTAGTTCTATCGCCGCCGGACACTGGCACTCGCTGGGGGCAGGGAAAGACGGACGGGTCTGGGCCTGGGGCAGCAATGGCTCCAACCAACTTGGCGATGGCACCGCGCAAGACCGCAGCACGCCCTCAACCGTGCTTAACCTCGATGATGTCGCCAATATCGCCGCCGGCAACTGGCATTCGCTCGCCTTGAAAAATAACGGCACCCTGTGGGCCTGGGGAAATAACACCACCGGCCAGCTTGGCGACGGTACCACCACCACCCGCGCCACACCGATTGCAACAATCGGCATCCGCGATATTCTCACCCAATAACCATGAACCCCACCGCTTCACCACGCTGGATGTATTATCTGCTGCTGGTGGCCGGTGCCTACAACCTGCTCTGGGGCGCCTTTGCGGTCTTATTCCCCCTCACCCTTTTCCAATGGGCCGGAATGGAACCGCCGCGCTACCCCGAAATCTGGCAGTGTGTGGGCATGATTGTAGGCGTTTATGGCGTGGGATATGCCATCGCCGCCTTCGATCCTTTCCGCCACTGGCCTATCGTGTTCGTGGGCTTGCTGGGCAAAGTGCTGGGGCCGATTGGTATGATCGACGCCATCTGGAAAGGCACCCTGCCCGCCAGCGCGGCCTGGGTGTGCCTCACCAATGATTTGATCTGGTGGTTGCCGTTCGGGTTGATATTGTGGCAGGCATACCATTCAAGAAATTTAGCCACAGATTGACACAGATTACACAGATGGGAACGGCAGAATTTAGATTTTAGAGCTTAGAACTTAGGAGTGAGGTTCCTCACTCTGCCATACCTCTCCTAAAATCTAAGCTCCAAAAAAATCTGTGTAATCTGTGTCAATCTGTGGCTAAATAAAAAACCGCCCCGAAATCGGAGCGGCTTAAATGTATCGAAGAGAGTTTTACAGCTTGTATTTGCCCAATTTCGGAGCATCCGGTTTTGGTTTACCGCCGGGTTCGTAGCAAGCATTATATAAGTCGAAGCTGCGACGGATGATTTCGAGCGCATCTTCTTTACCCAGCATCCGCTCCACGCGCACCGAGCCGTGTTCGAGCAGTTTGTAATCCTGGAAAAAGCGCTGCAATTCGCGCAGCGTGTGACTGCCCAGTTCTTCCAGGTTCTGGTAATGGGCAAACGCCGGATCATGCTGGGAGATGGCGATGATCTTATCGTCTTCCTCGTCGTCGTCCACCATCTGCATCACGCCGATAGGACGCGCAGTGACGATGCACATCGGTACGACCGGTTCCTGGCCCAAAACTAAAATGTCGAGCGGATCGCTATCGTCGCAGTAGGTCTGCGGAATAAAGCCATAGTTAGCCGGGTAGAAAACAGCCGAATAGAGAACCCGATCGAGGCGAATAAGGCCCGATTCTTTATCGAGTTCATACTTGTTATGGCTCCCACGCGGGATTTCGATGATACAATCCAGAATGTTTGGGATCTTGTCCCCGGGTGAAATATCGTGCCAGGCGTTCATAATTTTAAATGTTGAAATTCCAGTGGTGAGTACTCTTATCACGGCACCACTGGCGACGCGACACTGTTTTACAAATGAGATTAATAATTTAAGTTACTTATTAATACGGTAAGGATTTTAACAGTTTCCCTTAATAGCCGGCTTTGAGCGTAAAGATCGTGTAAAAATTTTCTGTCAATTTATTTTTTTACTGCCGGAGTGGGCCATCTTCGTCCTCAGCGTAAATACCCAGACCAAACCGGGAAAAGGCTCAAACAAATGCAATCGCCATCCTCCTTGAAAAGAGAATGGCGAAAGAATTACTAAAATCACTTACACAGAAAAGCTGACACTCTCACCCGAACATCGTCTCATCGATCTTCGAGGACGATGAACCCAACCTGCCCGGGCGCTACCAGCCACTGGTTGACGCCGGTGAGTTGCACTGTCTGCTCTTCGAGGATGGAAGAAAGTTCCTTACCCAACCCCTGCGCGTTTTGAGCCTGCTTCAAGACCGCGCTGCCGGTATCGATGCCGAACACCAGGTCGTTGCCCTCTTCCAGGTTGAACAAAGTGAGCAAGGTGCGGTTCCCCAGACGATGAGCGGTAAATGCCCAGCCGGGGTTTTCGATGGGTTCGTTATAACCGGGATAGGCCTGCACTTCGGTAGAGCCTTTGGGCAAGGCGCTGAGTGCATAACGGCTGTCGACGCGCTCGCCGTCCTGGTAGAAATCTTCGTAGCGGGCAATTTCTTCCGTGGTGCGCGCCAACATTTCCCAGTGTCCGCCATCCATATTGACTGGGTAATAGAAGCCTACTCCGTTGGCACCATGCGCCAGGCTACCGATAATTTGCTGGCGCAAGCGCGCCGGTGTGTTGCCGGTGCCGGCTCCCGAATAGCGCACCAGGAGTAACGGCCAGAGCTGGGTTTTGGCATTTTGCTTTTTCAACTCAGCGCGCCAGGCGGCCGTCATCTGCATCACCAGTTTGACATTGGCCCCGCCATAGCCACTGTAGATTTGCGGCATCATAATATCGGCGTATTTCGCCATGGCAGAGTTATCGGTGCCGATGGCGTGGGTTTTAAGCGAATCGGCCCCGGCACTGCTCGATGACGTAATCAGCAGCCTGGCCTCGGGAGCCTGGGCGTGAAAAGCTTCCGAGATGCGGCGCACATAGTTGCTGGTAACATCGGAACGAAAGGCTGTCCACTGCCGCCAGATTTGTGCCAGTTTCGGGTCGGTCACGAGAAACGTTTTCATGCCATTCTGGGCCACATACTCCTGAAATAGCTTGAAATCGGCATCACTGACTTTGTATTGCTCTTTGAATTTGGCAATGGCCGCTGGGCTGAAGCCCGAAGCGCCCTTGGGTTCGTAGTCGAAAGTCGCAATACCATTGCCATCCTTAGCATTCTTCACTAACTGCGCCACACCGGGAATGGGGGCATCGGCAGGTAAGTTTGCTACCGTATAGGCATCGGGAAAGCTCCCCGCCGAAGGCTTACCAGTGGGGGCAACATCAGCATAATTGCGGCTATGGAACACACCGTGGTGTGTGTAACCGCCCGTGGTAATACCCTGGGCTTTCATAGCGTTACGATAGATCGGATTTTCTGCTTTCTGCACGAAGTTCACGCCGGAAGCGTGCAGCATCTTGGCAATACCCGCGCTGGTTTCGGGAGTGACAGCCCGTGCGTAGGTGTAGTCCCACAGGCCAATCGCAGTGCGCTTCGGACGCGTTTTAGCCGGGGTAAAAGCACGGATTTCCAGCGGCCAGCGGAATTGTTGCGTTTTCTCGCCGTCCTTGATTTTAAAAACTAGATATTCTTCGCCTGCTTCGATGGTATCGGGCACGGAGACGAACATCGATTGATTGTTCCCCTCTCCCATGATGCGCGAACCCGGCGCACCGGCAATCGACTTATTGGCAACCTCGACCTGATAACGCGTGACGACACGATTGCCCTTGGTTTGGGAAGAAATGACTTTGGAGACATAGCGACTGCCATTGCTCAGAATTTTGAGGCCCAGGGGATGATCGATTTCCATTTCGATCTGGTGGGTTTCACCGCGCCCGGTCACTGCTTTGTCAGCTTGCAGGGTGAACGAGATCAACTGGGTCTGCCCGCCAAGTAAACGGACGGTGTTATCAGCGTTAAGCGAAGCCGGGAGGATAGAGGCTTTCCACTCCTGGGCAATAGCTGGTTGGATGAGATAGGGAGCGGAAAGCAGGGCAATGCTACCGGTTAAAAGGATTTTTTTGCTTGAGTTTTTCATAACAAATGGAACAGCTTAATAATTCTTGATAATTTAGGGCAGGAACGGATTCCAGTCACGCGAGCAACGCGGTAGTGTGCTGTCGGGTGCATTTGCATTGCAGTTCGTATTGATAGCGCCCGTTCCAATAGCACTGGCTGTGCGCGCTGCATTTAACCACTTCGCATGGCCATCGGTGAATGTAATATTACGACCGCCAAGGTGCAAGTCGACATCGCCATTTCTAAAATCGTTGGGGCCGGCAGTAATCGAATAATAGGTATTCAAGTCGAAGACCATAAAGGTTTCTGCCGGTCGCATCACAGCAGAAAGTGAAAGAGACGTTCGACTCGGCCATCCCGCTGCCGAATTGTAACGAGGAGTACTCCATCCTGAAAGCGCATCGCTATAACCGTAACCGGGATAAGGATAATAAGGAGACGAAGGGTATTTATTATTTGTGCTCGGGCAGTCAAAGAGTTGAGTGCTCTTCACATAGGGATAAATAATATCCATCCAGGTTACCCACCGACCGCCTCCTGATCCGTAATTGACGATGTATTTGCGGCCCGGCATGGAAGTATCCGACTGCACCACCCCTGTGCAGGTAGGTGTACAGGCAGATGGATCGGCAATCCAATAGTTCATCGGATACTTCTCATCAAAATCCTGTGTGTACTGCATTATTCCCAAACCAATTTGCTTTAAATTACTCAAGCAACTGGTTCGCCGGGCGTTTTCCCTGGCTCGGGCAAAAACCGGAAATAATATGGCAGCAAGTATTGCGATAATAGCAATAACAACCAAAAGTTCTATCAACGTAAAGGCTTTTCGATTTGATCGAGTCATATGAGATACCCTCTCTCTTCCCTGTAAATAGCAACATTTTAAGTATGGCCTTTTCTCAAATCGATCTAACGGGCAGATCAATATAATTTATCCAAAATTGCTGTCCATATCAGCCATCTACTGCTCAATACTGCCACCGGTTCGATGTTTTATCCGATAGGCGGTCGGTGAAATGTGATGAAAACGCTGAAAGACTTTTACAAAAGAAGAGCTTGAGCCATACCCCGTGTACGAAGCTATCTTACGGATGTTAAATGTCGATTCAATGAGTAACTGTCGTGCCAGTTCCATGCGTCTTGTAATAACGAATTCCATCACTCCTACATTCATTTCACGTTGGAAAATGCGGGCTAAATGCCGTTGGGAAATATGTAAGTTTTCCGCAATATGTTCAACTCTCAGCTCGCGCTCAGCGATGCGTTGATCGATGTACCCTATCGCTTGCTGCACGATGCCGTCGGTTGAGTGATACCGCACAGACGGTTCTACGCTCGAAAACTCATGTTCATTTGCCATTTTTCCGGCATTAAGTCCGCGCATCATGTGATGCAAAATCAGGCTCAGGGTATGATGAACTACAGGCACATACTGATCGCCCTGCCGTGACATTTCACCGATCAGCGAATGGGCCAGTGGAAGAAACTCCTTGCTGTAGATGAAGTGATAGGGATGCGACCAGTGCTGCCCTTGCCCTGTGGTGCAGAAATGACAGTGCAGCCCGGTGGAGTGAAATTGCAACCAGAGAATGCGGGAGTAGGCATTTTCCGGCTGAGGCCGTTCCCAGTGCGGCAAACCACCACGCGAAATAGGAATTTGTGGCGGAGCAAGAAAGAAGGTTTTCTGGGGCGCATGAAGCACCCACCGCTTGCCACCGATTTTGAGATTGCGGCACATGGCCGAGGTGGTGCCGGTCACGATATCGGCCTCGCCTTCGACGACACACCCCAAATAGGGAACCGTCAGCGCGTTGAGGTTTTCGTGCGGCCACGATTGCACGCGAATTTCCTGCCCTATACCGCGTTGCAACGGTAAGATGCTCCCTTCGCGTTCCGTGATGCCAACCTGGCCGGTGCCGCGTGGCGGTGCGCCCATCAGCACGACCGAAGCCTCCCCACCCGCCCACGGAATGAGCTGGGTGCGAATGACTTCGCGTATTTGCCGCACCAGTGCTTTAGGTTGTTGCATGAAACCGGCAAAAGTATAGCGGGATGCTCAAAGCACCCCGCTATTTTTTACGATGACAGTCTGTAAATTAAGCTTCTCATTGGCCCAGCGAATGAATTCGCGGCCGGTGAGCCTTCGGCTGATTGTCCACCTTCGTGGACACCCTGTCCGCGCAGGCGGACATTCGGCGCACTGCGCCCTCCGGCCGCGATTTTAATCGCTGGGAAACTAATAAGAACAGATTTTTAGAACGCGCTCATCGCTTTAACGGCTGCATAGCGTTCTTCCACCGTTTCAGGCGTGAGTTGTTTCAAGGCCTTGAGCGAGAAGTCTTGCACTGTGGTCGAAGCGACTACGCTACCGTAGACGACCGCCTTGCGCAGGTTCTCAGCGGAAAGATCGTCGGTTTTGGACAGATAACCGATCATCGAACCGGCAAACGAATCGCCGGCACCGGTGGGGTCGATCACTTCATCGAGCGGGAAGCTGGGGGCGCTGAAGATCTCGTGGTCCGAGAACATCAAAGCACCATGCTCGCCCTTCTTGATGATGACATGCTTGGGGCCAAGCGCCTTAATGGCGCGTCCGGCCTGAATCACGTTGTCCAAATCGGTCAGCATCTTGGCTTCGCCATCGTTGAGAACAGCGATGTCCACGCGCTTGAACACTTCAATAACGTGCTCACGTGCAATGTTGATCCACAAGTTCATGGTATCGCAAACCACCAGTTTGGGGGCGCGCACCTGTTCGAGAACTTTAAGCTGCAAGGTGGGATTGATGTTAGCCAGGAACACATAGTTGGCATCACGATAGTGATCGGGCAAAACCGGCTCAAAATGCTCGAACACACCCAGATGCGTTTCATGGGTCACGGCCTGGTTCAGGTCGGTGTTATAGTCGCCTTTCCAACGGAAAGTATCGCCGCCTTCCACAACCTGCAAACCGGCCAGGTCGATATTACGTCCGCGCAAAAACTCGATGTGCTCAGCCGGAAAATCCGAACCGACCACGCCCACCAGATGCACCGGTGCAAACAGGGAAGCCGCAACAGAACCAAATGTCGCTGCCCCGCCCAGGGCGTCATCGGCCTTGCCCGAAGGCGTTTCTACCGAGTCAATAGCAACCGAACCGACTACAAGAACTTCATTCATAACAGGAGAGGTTAGAGGTGATGGGTTATGGGTGATGGGTAAGACGGGAGCATTAAAGCGCCCCACCTATAACCCATCACCCATGACCTATAACCTATTTCATAATAATATCGGCGAATTCGAGCCATTCGGGAGTGACGTCGCGGGTGATGCTCTTGCCGTTGGCGTCGGTGAGTTCTTCCAAGGGGAACGGCACGATGTCCTGACCCTTGAGCGAAGCCATGACGCCGAACTTACCGGCCTGCGCGTATTCAGCAGCGGCAACGCC
>Ga0209369_1000284_pt1 | contig 94970 bp, 88 predicted proteins | sample EBPBio142010_DNA_FD_185865 | JGI IMG/M metagenome (GOLD analysis project Ga0209369, IMG submission 185865) | Wastewater treatment Type I Accumulibacter community from EBPR Bioreactor in Madison, WI, USA - Reactor 1_10/4/2010_ DNA (SPAdes)... | ecosystem: Engineered > Bioreactor > EBPR >...
TCGTACTCAAGGCTCAGGCTCACGCCCGGGCCGCTGGCCTGGACCAGCCGGTTCTCCAGGTCGTAGGTGAAGGTGCGGGTCCCGTCCGAGGTCAGGTTGCCGCGCGCATCGTGAACGACCGTCGCCCCGCCCACGGCGGTGTACTGGTTCAGGCCATTGCGCGCATAGGCCGTCGAGGCGGCGGCGGCGTCATAGGCGTACAGGTCGTTGCTGAGCGCCCGCGTGGTGACCTGGCTGGCCGGATTATAGGCGAAGGTCCAGGCCGCATCCGCGGCCGACGCCGCCAGGTCGTGGGACAGCGCCGACAGGCGCGAGACGCCGTCATAGGCGAAGGCCGTCTGCGCCCCCGCCGCGTCCGCGCGGCCGATCGCAGAACGCCGGCCCAGGGCGTCATAGAGGTAGGTCGCCAGCACGCCCGGCCCCGACACGGCGCCGTTCTCACGCACCGCCGTGACACGATTGGCGGCATCGAAGCCATAGTTGACGACCAGCCCCCCCGCCTGGGTCACCGAGGTCCGGTTGCCGGCGATATCGTATCCGAAGCTGGTCACCGTCGAGGCCAGGCCGGTCAGGGCCCGGGTCTCGGAGGTCAGGCGGCCCAGCCCGTCATAGGCGAAGGTGATCCCCGGTCCCGAACTGCTGGCGAACCGCGCCCACAGCCGCCGGCCCGGCAGGTCGTAGCCATAGTGCACGTCTCCCGCCGTCCCGCCGGGCAGGTCGAGCAGGGTCAGGCGATTGGCCGCGTCGTACTGATAGAGCAGGGTCTCGCCGCTGCGCAGCCGAAGGCTCGTCCGATTGCCGCGCGCGTCATAGCCATAGGCCTCATAGTCCGCCGGATTGGCCGCCTGGGCCCCGATCGTCGGCAGCGGCAGGCTCATGCGCGTCAGCCGGTCGAAGCCGTCATAGGCGAAGTCCGTGCGGTTGGCGTTGGCGTCCTGGACCCAGTCCTGCTTGCCGTTGGGCGTGTAGCCGTAGGTCGCGGAGGCCTGCTGCAGCGCCGTCCCATAGGCCGCTTCCACCATCAGCAGCTGATGGGCGGCGTCATAGGTGTTGCGCGTGATCCGGTCCGGACCCTGGCTCCCCTGCGTCCCCAGGGTGCAGGCGCTCGGCGGCAGGGCCTCATAGACCCCTGGGTTCATCCGCGTCGCCGTGCACTCCACCCGCCCGCCGGCGTCATAGCTGGTCTGGACCACCGAGAAGGTCTGGGCCACCGCCGGCTGGACGATGGGCCACGGCGACGGCCATCAGCCCCCGAGGCCTTTGTGGTCGTGATCGGGGAGAGGGAGGGGGAGCCGACAATTTGAGGTACGCGTCGAACCAAGTCGAGCCCTCGAAACGGGTTGTGGGATTTGGCTCATGGCCACGCGACCCGACCCGATTAGCGGCGCAAATCCTTTTGCCCCGACAAGGCCAATCAGAGCCCTCTAGGCTCCCTCATGGAAGTTCTCTGCAGGTTCACCGGAAAGCGGACCGGCTCACAGCCCAACGACGAATCCGGTCGAACTTCGAAGCACTGCGATACGGGAGAGACTATACCCTCGACGTCCAACACCTGCCCGCTAGAAAATCCGCTCCGAATCATCCACCCAACCGGTATATCCGTATAGATTCTTACTCCGTCATATCCCGGATTTGTATATAAATATACTGATCTATTGTCGAAATGAACAATAGATCGGAAGCATACGTGAACACCGGAAAACCGGATCGGATTTTTTTCTATTTCCGATAAATCAACAACCTCGCAATTGTTAAAATTACTTGAAATCAGGTCGGCGCCGGAAAATTGGGAGCATGCAGAGAGCAGAATGGCCCCAGGTAGAATCAGATAGATCACAATTTTCACGACCGCCCCGCTTAAAAGGTTTCAATCTGGCACCCGCCGGATGCGGGCGTACAAGCGCCAGTTTGTTCAAACAGAACCTCCCTACCCGATGGCGTTCCGAGGACAACTGGCGCGTGGTTGAGAAGATTTAGGTCACCCGAGTTTCCAGCTATATTTTCGTTTGCTGCGTTGAACGCGAGCGAGGTCGCATCCGGCACCATCGGGGCTGACGCTGGACCGTACTCCTGCGGATGGGAGTGAGAGGTGACGAGGAGAACATCTCCGGTTCCAGATATTCTCCGGGTCGCGGGATCAATGGTGAAGCTGAACGAGAAATTGGTATTCGTCCCAACTCCGGCTGCAGCGCCCCTGAATTCCGACACTGTCCCTGTCTCTTCATCGAAGGTCGCATAGTATCCATCTTCCATCGCTCCAATCTCTCGATTGGAACTATAAATGTATGTAGCTGCACTATTTATAGCACCATTTCGTGCAGCCTCACATTGGGCGCGGGTCGCGGCATCTGCCACCTGACCACACTTTCCCGTCGGATCCGTCGCATTGACCGGATCGTTCCCCACGTACGCATAGAGGTTGAGCCCATCCTCATAGCCGATGGGGTCGGTTTGCAGGAACCGGCCGAGGGTTGGGTCATAGACCCGGGCCCGGTAGTGGTAGAGGCGGGCCTCGGGCAGGGCGAGCTGGCCGGTGAAGCGGAACCGGGGGCCGGACCAGTCGCCGTTCTCGGGTTCGCCATAGGCGCTGTAGGCGAGGGCGGGGCCGGCCGACGCTGAGGCGTCAGCGGTGCTGATCACCGAGCCCAGGTGGTCGCTCAGGAGCCAGCGGCGATCCGTCAGGCCGGGGCCCTCGTACTGGACCAGCGGTTCGTCCACGCCGGGTTCGACTGACCTTCGGGTTCGTAAAGCGGTTCGCAGGACCCCTTCCAGGGAAGGCGCGCGCGTCACGCCGGTTCCGGCTCCGGGCGCCTTCTCCCAAGGGAAGAGGGACAGGCGCCGGGCCGACCGCCGGGATGTGGGCTTGGCCGGTGACCGTCGATTGGATCTAGGTCTGGGCCCGCTTCAGCAGTTCGATGATCTCCGCCGCCTTGCGGCGTTGTTCGTTCACGTCGCCCGAGACGACGGCGTCCTCGATGCAGTGGCGCAGGTGGCCGTCGAGCATTTCGCTCTCGAAGCGGCCCAGGGCCGCCCGAACGGCCCGAACCTGGGTGAGGATGTCGATGCAATAGCGCCCGTCCTCGACCATGCGCGAGACGCCTCTCACCTGCCCTTCAATGCGGCTCAGCCGATTGAGAAGCTTTGGCTTGTCGTGGTGTTCCATCAAGATCTCCTGACTGCCAAGAATACCCATATGGGGTAACTTGCGCAATACCCCATATGGGTATATGTCGCGCTGCAGAAGGAGCTTGCCATGTCGCACGAACACGATGGCCGGGGGCGCCCGGCGCCCGCGCCGGACCCGAGCAAGGTGACCGACCCCGTCTGCGGTATGAGCGTGGATCCGGCCAAGACGCAGCACCACGCGACGCATGGCGGCGCCGACTTCCATTTCTGTTCGTCGGGGTGCCGGACCAGGTTCGTCGCCGATCCCGAGCGCTATCTGGATCCGACCGCGCGTGAGCCGGAGCCGGTCGTACCGGGCGCGATCTATACCTGCCCGATGCACCCGGAGGTTCGTCAGATCGGCCCCGGCGCCTGTCCCAAGTGCGGCATGGCGCTGGAGCCCGAGGACGCCACCGTCGATGTTGGACCCAATCCCGAGATCGCGGACTTCACACGCCGGCTGTGGGTGGCCGCGGCTTTGACCCTGCCGCTGTTCGTCATGGAGATGGGGCCGCATCTGCTCGGCCTGCGGCTGCCCATCTCGCAGGGCTGGAACGGCTGGATCCAGTTCGCCCTGGCCACCCCCGTGGTGCTGTGGTCCGGCTGGCCGTTCATTGAGCGCGGCTGGGCTTCGGTCAGGACCTGGAACCTGAACATGTTCACCCTGATCGCGCTGGGAACGCTTGTGGCTTGGGGGTTCAGCACGCTGGCGGTGATTGCCCCCAGCCTGATCCCGGCTGACTTCCGGGGCGCACACGGCGAGGTTCCGCTGTACTTCGAGGCGGCGGCGGTGATCGTAACCCTGGTGCTTGTCGGCCAACTTCTTGAGCTGGGCGCGCGCGAGCGGACCTCGGGCGCCATCCGCGCGCTCATGGACCTGGCTCCCAAACACGCCCTGCGCGTCCGCGACGATGGTTCGGATGAGGAAATCCTGGTCGAACATATCGTCGTCGGCGACCGGCTTCGGGTTCGACCGGGCGAGAAGATCCCCGTTGACGGCGTCTTGATCGAGGGCCAGGCCGCCGTCGACGAGGCCCTGGTTACGGGCGAATCCATGCCCGTGACCAAACAGGCGGGCGACGCCGTGGTCGCCGGTGGGCTGAACACCACCGGCTCATTCGTGATGCGGGCCGACAAGGTCGGCGCCGACACCTTGCTGGGCCAGATCGTTCAGTTGGTCGTCAAGGCTCAGCGAAGCCGCGCGCCGATACAGCGGCTGGCCGACCAGATTTCGGCCTGGTTCGTGCCAGCGGTGGTTCTGATTGCGGTCGGCGCCTTTGTCGTCTGGAGCCTGTTCGGACCAGAACCAAGCCTATCCTATGCCTTGGTGGCGGCGGTCAGCGTGCTGATCATCGCCTGTCCCTGCGCGCTGGGCCTGGCGACGCCGATTTCGATCATGGTCGGGGTTGGAAAGGGCGCCCAGGTCGGCGTGCTGATCCGTGACGCCGAGGCGCTGGAGCGGTTTGGCCAGGTCGACACGATCGTCGTCGACAAGACCGGCACCCTGACCGAGGGGCGTCCGGCTCTCACGGCCATCCATGCGGTCGCCGGCTTCGCCGATGACGAGCTGTTGCGGCTGGCGGCGGGCCTGGAACGGTCCAGCGAGCACCCGCTGGCCCGGGCCGTCGTACGGGCGGCGCGCGAGCGCGGACTGGTCCTGGCGGCGCCGGAGGCGTTCGACAGTCCCATCGGCCGGGGCGTTGTCGGGATCATCGAAGGACGCCGGGTTCTGATCGGCTCATCCGGCTTCTTGAAAGACTCCGCCATCGACACAGGCGCACTGACCGACACCGCCGACGCCCTGCGTCGGGAGGGTGCGACGGTGATCTTCATGGCTGTCGATGGCGCCCTGGCGGCGGCCTTCGCCATTGCCGACCCGATCAAGCCGACCACCCAGGCGGCCGTCGATGCCCTGCACGCTCAGGGTCTGACGCTGATCATGTTGACGGGCGACAACGAGCTCACCGCCCGCGCGGTCGCCACCGAATTGGGGCTCGATGCCGTCGAGGCCGACGTCTCGCCGGCCGACAAGGCCGGGATCGTCGAGCGCCTGCGCGCCGAGGGTCGGGTCGTGGCCATGGCCGGTGATGGCGTCAATGACGCCCCGGCCCTGACGACCGCCGACGTCGGTGTGGCCATGGGGGCCGGCGCCGATGTGGCCATCGAGAGCGCCGGCGTCACCCTGTTGTCGGGCGACCTGAACGGCTTGGTTCGCGCCCGCACCCTGTCGAAGGCCACGGTCCGCAATATCCGCCAGAACCTGTGGTTCGCCTTCGGCTACAACGCTCTTGGCGTGCCGCTGGCCGCTGGCGTGCTGTACCCGGCCTTTGGTCTGGTGCTGTCGCCGATTGTCGCGGCGCTGGCCATGTCGCTGTCTTCGGTCAGCGTCATCTCGAATGCACTGAGGTTGAGGGCCGTGAAACTGTAGCGAACGAACGCACGACGGGTTTGCCCTTTGGCCCCGCAATCGCTACATCCCGCGCCCGACCTCCCCGCATATTCGAGACGACAGGACGCCCGCCGATGGCCGCGCAGTATATTTTTCAGATGCAGGGCCTGACCAAGGCCTATCCCGGCGGCAAGAAGGTGTTCGAGAACATCTGGCTGTCGTTCTACCCGGACGCCAAGATCGGCGTCGTCGGCGTCAACGGCTCGGGTAAGTCGACCCTGCTGAAGATCATGGCCGGCATCGACTCCGAATATTCGGGCGAGGCGCGCGCCGCCGACGGCGTGAAGCGCGGCTACCTCGAGCAGGAGCCGCACCTCGACGACACCCTGACCGTCCGCGAGAACGTCGAGGCCTGGTGCGAGGAGAAGCAGTGGGTCAACCGCTTCAACGCCATCGCCGCCGAGATGGCCGAGAACTATTCCGACGAGCTGATGGAGGAGATGACCGCCCTCCAGGAGAAGATCGACGCCGGCGACGTCTGGGACATCGACAGCCGCATCGAGATGGCCATGGACGCCCTGCGCTGTCCGCCAGACGACAGCGGCGTGACCAAGCTGTCGGGCGGTGAGAAGCGCCGCGTGGCGCTGGCCCGCCTGCTGCTGTCGAAGCCCGACATGCTGCTGCTCGACGAACCGACCAACCACCTGGACGCCGAGTCCGTGGCCTGGCTGCAGCATCACCTGGAAGCCTTCCCGGGCTGTGTGATCCTCGTCACCCACGACCGCTACTTCCTGGACCAGGTGACCAAGTGGACGCTGGAGCTGGACCGCGGGAAGGGCCACCCGCACGAGGGCAACTACTCCTCGTGGCTGGAAGCCAAGCAGAAGCGCGTCGTCCAGGAGCAGTCGGAATCCGAAGCTCGCCAGCGCGCGCTCACCCGCGAACTGGAATGGGTCCGTTCGGGCGCCAAGGCCCGTCAGGCCAAGTCCAAGGCCCGTCTGGCCGCCTATGAGCGGATGGTCGAGGAGCAGGAGAACCAGCGTGGCGCCCAGACCCACGCGGTCATCCAGATCCCGCCCGGCCCGCGCCTCGGCAATGTGGTGCTGGAGGTCAACGGCCTCGAGAAGTCCTACGGCGACAAGCTGCTGTTCAAGGATCTGTCGTTCAAGCTGCCGCCGAACGGCATCGTCGGCGTCATCGGCCCGAACGGCGCCGGCAAGTCCACCCTGTTCCGCCTGATCACCGGCCAGGAACAGCCGGACGCCGGCACGCTGAAGGTCGGCGAGACCGTCAAACTGGCCTATGTCGATCAGAGCCGCGACGACCTGAAGGCCGACGAAAACGTCTGGCAGGCCATCTCGGGCGGCACCGATGTGATGATGGTCGGCAAGCGCGAGATCAACAGCCGCGCCTATGTCGGCAGCTTCAACTTCAAGGGCGGCGACCAGCAGAAGAAGGTCGGTCTGCTTTCGGGTGGTGAGCGCAACCGCGTGCACCTGGCCAAGACGCTGGCGACGGGCGGCAATCTGATCCTGCTTGATGAGCCGACCAACGACCTGGACATCGAGACCCTTCAGAACCTGGAAGAGGCGCTGGAGGAGTTCGCCGGCTGCGCCGTGGTCATCAGCCACGACCGCTGGTTCCTGGACCGTCTGGCGACCCACATCCTGGCGTTTGAGGGCGACAGCCACGTCGAATGGTTCGAGGGCAACTTCGAGGCCTATGAAGAAGACAAGAAGCGCCGCTTGGGCACCGACGCCCTGATCCCGCACCGCATCAAGTTCCAGAAGTTCGCGCGGTAGGGGCCTTCCGGCTCGGGGCAAATCAGGTCAGGTTTGACGCATGAGCCAAGCCAGTCCTGTTCCGATGACCGAGACCCCTCACGCGGCCGCAGCTGTCATCCCATCCCAGCTGGCCAGCAATCTGACGGCCAAGCTGTGTCATGACTTCGCCAGCCCAGCCGGCGCGATCATCAACGGCCTGGACATGATGCGTGATCCTGATCACGCCGAGATGCGCGACGACCTGATGACGATGGTGGAGGCCAGCGCCCGCAAGTTGCTGGCCATGGTCCATTTCGACCGGGTGGCGTTCGGTGCTGCGACCAGCTCGGAGTTCTTCTCGGCCGATGAGATCGAGGCGCTGGCCAAAAGCGCCTTCACCGACATCCGGCCTGAACTGGACTGGACCTGTCAGGTCGAGCGATTCTCCAAGCCTCAGGCGCGGGCGGCCCTGAACCTGGCCCAGATCGCCGGCGGAGCCTTGGCGGTCGGCGGCCAGGTCAAGCTGACGATCGCCGCCGAGGGTGATCGCCTGTCGTTGAAGGCCGATGCGGTCGGGCCGCGTGCGCGGCTCAAGAACGAAGTCGAGACCGGCTTGTCGGGCGCGACCTTGACCGACGGCATGGCCGGCCAGTGGGTCCAATCCTTCTGGTTGCACACCACCGTGGCCGAGGCCGGGGGCGTCCTGAGCTTCGAAATCGGTGAAGAACGTGTGGAGATTTCGATCTCCATGCCGCTCTAGGCGGCAATCCGAACCAACCGTTAACCCGCATTCCCGAATAACGGCATCATGCGGCTGTGCCTCATCATCGATGATAGCCGGATCATCCGGAAAGTCGCTCGGCGGATTGTCGAGGGGCTGGGCTTTGACGTGGAAGAAGCGGCCGACGGGGCCGAGGCACTGAGTTTTTGCGCCGCCACCATGCCGGACGTCGTTCTGGTCGACTGGAATATGCCGGTGATGGACGGAATGACCTTCCTTCGGCGCCTGCGGGCGTCTGAGGGGGGAAATCGCCCCAAGGTGCTGTTCTGTACGATCGAGAACGAGCCGGGCCGGATCGCCGAGGCCCTGGACGCCGGGGCCGACGAATATGTGATGAAGCCGTTCGACGGAGACATCCTGGGCTCCAAGTTCGCCGATGTGGGGCTGGCCTAGATGGTGGAAGAGGTCGACTTCGAAGGGTTGAGGACGCTGATGGCCGACAGGGCCGGCTATGTGCTCGGCCCCGAGCGGGCCAACGCCGTCGAGGCGCGCCTGGGACCGATCGCCCGGCGCGAGGGGCTGTCCTCGGTCCAGGCTCTGCTTCAGCAGCTCGATCCCGTGACGCGGCCGTCGCTGACCTGGGAGGTGATCGAGACCATCCTGCCCGGCGACAGTCGTTTCTTCCGCGAGCGCGAACCGTTCCAGCTGATGTGCGCGCAGCTTTTGCCGACCCTGACCCGGGCGCGGGGCGGCGCGGTGCGCATCCTCTCGGCAGGATGCGCAACTGGCCAGGAAGCCTGGTCGGCGGCGTTGTGCGCCGCCGAAGTTGGAACCGACGCGGAGGTTGTCGGGCTGGATCTTTCCAGTCGCGCCATCGAAAAGGCGCGGGCGGGCGTCTATACCCAGTTTGAAGTCCAGCGGGGCTTGCGGTCCCGCCAACTGATCACGTGGTTCGAGCGGTCCGACGATCTGTGGCGGGTGTCGGACCGGTTGCGCACGAGCGTCCGCTTCGAGCGGGCCAATCTGATCGACGGCTTGCAGAGCTTTGGCAGGTTCGACCTGATCTTCTGTCGCCATATCCTGACGGATATGGCCCCCGAGGCGCGCCGGGGGGTCTTGGCGGCGCTGGATGCGGTCCTGGAGCCGACCGGCTGTCTGTTCCTGGGCGGCGGCGAAGTCATCCCCGAGGCGCAGGCCGCGTTCCGGCCGGTGGCGGGTCTGAAGTCCGTCTATGTGCGGGGATCGCCATCGGTCAGCCGGGCGGCGTAAGCGGCGTCTCGCCAATCACCACCAGGCTGTCGGAGGGGCCGAACGGGGCCAGATCCGGCTCACGGCGGGCGAGCGGCGGCGCATCCTGGGGCCAGCCGTCGTGAAACGCGGCCCAATAGAGGACTGCGCTCGACGGGCTTCTGAAACTGACCGCGACGCCTTGGGACGGGTCCGCCCAGCGGATGACCAGCGGCGCGCCGGGCGCCGAGGCGAGAACCGGGCGGCCCATCACCGTGATGTCCGAGAGCGGCTGGTCCGATTGAATCGTCAACCGCAGCTCGCGCGCGTCCAGATCCGCCGCCGCTATGCGGAGGCGTCCATCCGCCAGGCTGGAGACATCAATGCGGGGGGCCGTCGCCCCCACCGTCGCCGCCTCCGCCGTTCGCCAGGCGGTTGCCGCCAGCGCGGGAATATCGCCGTCGACGATGGGCGAGCCCTGGCTGCTCAGGACGTGCTGGGTCCAGCGGTCGCGCATCAGCGGCGGCGCGGCCAGGCGGGCGGTCCCCGCTGTGGAATCGACCACATAGAACACTTGGGTCGGGGCTGGATGCTCGGGCGTGCCCGCCGGCGCGAGGCGAAGCCACAGCCCGAGCGCCGCCGCGACGGTCAGGGCGATCAGGCCGACCGTGATCGCTGCGCGCGGCCGCACGGCGTCCACCAACATGGGGGCCAGGGCCACCAAGACGAGCACCGACAGGGCCGCGGGCGCGAAGGGCTGGGTGGCGCCGACGCCGAGGAAGACGCCGTGGATGACGCCCAGGATCCAGGCGGCCCCAACCACGCCCAGCGTCACCGCCACGGGCCAGGCCCAGCCGCCCAGACGGCGCGCCGTCAGCAAGGCGATCGACCCGACAAGGGTTGGCCAGGTGGCGACGATGGCGGCCTCCGGCGCAGTGATCTGAAGCGTCAAGGCGAGGAGCCAGCCAAACGTCAGCAGGCCGATGGCCGGCGCTTCGTGCGGGCGGTAAAGGCCCGGCCGGCTACGCAACATCAGCCGACCCACCAGAATCGCGGCGGCGAAGCTTGCGGCGATCATGGCTATCTCGAACAGCCCCAGGCGCCCGAGCAGCGGTCGGTTCATCACGAAATCGGTGGGCGACCCGGTCAGGAGCAACAGACCATAGCCGAGCAGACCACAGGCGGCGGTCATGACCAGGCCCGCCGCCAGCCCAACCCCGGCGACGCGCAGGGTCTGACCACGCGGTTCGCTGCGAAGGCCCAGGCCGAGCAGGACCAGGCCGGCCACTGCCAAGAGAATCCAGCCAACCCAGGCGGGATAGACCACCGTGAACAGTCCGAAGAGGTCGGAAAAGACCGCATTGGGCCGGGGAGCGGGCAGGGTCTCGACGGACAGCAGGGCTCGCGTCAGGTCAAGCGCCTGACCGCCCAGGTGTTGAAGCGACCCTTGATCGAGTGCGTTCGGGGTCGCGGTGGCGGAATGATAGTGAAACGGCTCGTCGATGAAGGCGAGGTTGAAGCCGGCGATCCCATGGTCGCGTGGGTGGCTGAAGTCGGTGTCGTTGGGCAGGATCGAATAGAGAAAAGCGGCCAGCGACGTGGTCGAGGGCCGGGACACCGCGCGGGCGTACAGGCCCATCATCGCGCCGTTCATCCGCCCGGTCTCGAACATGAAGGCCCGGCCGGCGGCGCCGCGCGTTTCCAGATTGACCACGGCGCCGACGCGCTCGCGCAGCGGGTGCTGGGCGAAGAAGGCGTTGGCCCCCAGCAGGCCCTGTTCCTCACCGTCGGTGATCAAGACGATCAGGTCGCGACGCCGCGGCGCATTCTCCGCCAGAAGGGCGCGAACCGTTTCCAGCGACGCCGCCACGCCGGCCGCGTCATCAGCGGCGCCGGGCGACCCCACCGCGGAATCGTAGTGGCTCATCAGGACGACCGCCGCCGCGTTACGGTCTTGGCCGGGAAGGACGCCGATCAGGCTTTCCACCCGTCCTCCGGCGACATAGCCAGGCCAGCGACCATGGATGGCGTCGGCGCGCTGGGTGGTGACCTCCAGCCCCAGGTCCTGCATCCGCCGGATCAGGGCGTCGCGGACCTGGCGGTTCTCGGGCGAACCGGTGGGATGGGGGACCTGGCCAATCCGGCGCACGTCGGCCATAGCCCGCTCAGCCGAGAAGACTGACCCCGGCGCGTCATCCAAAAGCGGGGCCGGCGGCCGCACGGTCGCCGCCGCGATCAGCAAGGCCAGGCAAAGCGCAGCCAGAAAGCCGAACAGCGATTTCATTCGAGCCCCCCTCGTTTTCACGAGGGTAGGGGCATTGACCCGGCGCGGCTAGGGCCAAGGTTCTGGCCGGCGCAGCCTGCGCCTGTGCGCTCGCAGCCCGGCGCGGGAGCGGCCCCCGCTCAACCGGAACCTCCGACGGCTACTCCTCGGCGTCGACCGCCGGTGCGGAGCCGTCGCTGGACGTGGATTCAAGCAGGCTGGGCGGCAGGACCTCTTCCGGGGTCAGGCCGACGTCTTCGAGCGTGGCCGGGGCGGTGGTGATGTTGCCGCGGACGCGGCGCGCGGCGTGTTCGCAGCGGCCCGGCAGGCCAAAGAACAGGTCGAACGCCGCCTGGCGCTCGTCTGCATTGGCGTTGGAGAGGTAGGGCTGCCAGCGAGTCATGGCGTGTTGGTAGGCGGTGTCGGCGGCGGTGACCTGGACGGCCGTGGAGCGCGCCGCTCCGGCGACACGGGCTGTCTGGAAGTCCTGCCGCTCGAGACGGCCCAGGCGCATCAGCTCCGCATCGGCGCCGTCGCCCAGGGTTTCGCCAAGCTGGACATGGCCGGAGATCAGACCGTCGCAATAGGCCAGGAAGCCGAAATCATCGGCCGGCACGCCCGTCGGGATCGGATAGGCGTAGGCCATGGCCTCGCGCCGGCGCACGGATTCGGGCGACTCGACCGGGGCGGTGCGGGCGGTGATGATCGGGCCGTCCTGGGCCGACAGGGCGAGGGCGGCGGCGAAGGCGAGGGTGAGCGGCATGAATCTCGTCTTTCGGCGAACTGGAGACGACCCATCCTGGGCCGAAGCTGTGGCGGTTTCTAGACACAGAGCAAGCCCTGCGCCACCTCACCACACCTGACGATGGGGTGTGATGCATTGACGAAGCCCCCCACGCGACCGACATTAAGGGTTCCGGCGGCGCCTCAGGCGTTCCCGGCCAGAGGACTATGATGACCCGCATACACACCTTCCGATTTGGACCGCCGCCCGCTGATCAGGGACTGGGGGCCATGCTCGGCTGGATCATCGCCGTGATTGTCGGCGGCTTCGCCGTCATGATCGGGGCGCTGTTCGCGCTGTTTGCCGGTCTGGCTGTGGCCATTGTGGCCGCGGTCGCCTGGGTGGCGGTCAAACTGGCGCGCCTGACCGGCGGCCGTCCGCGCCGTCCGCAGCCTGCAACGGGCCCGGTTGGGGCGGGCGAGGGCGAACTGATCGATGCACGCAAGGTTGGCGACCAATGGGTCGCCTACGGTTTCGACCAGCCGTCGCGCTGAGCGCTGGCGCGTGACCCTTTCCGTCATCGACAGCCCGACGCCGAACATCGACCGGCGGCGCAGCCTGCCGGACATGATCATCCTGCACTACACGGGCATGGAAACCGGCGAGGCGGCGCTTTCGCGGCTGACCGATCCAGAGGCCAAGGTTTCGGCCCACTATGTCGTCGAGGAGGATGGGCGGATCTTTCGCCTGGCCCCGGAGGAGCGGCGCTGCTGGCACGCGGGCGTGTCGCACTGGCGCGGCGAGGAAGAGCTGAACCACGTCTCCATCGGCATCGAGATCGTCAATCCGGGCCATGAATGGGGTTATCGCGCCTTTCCCGAGGCCCAGGTCCAGGCGGTGATCGCCCTGGTCGGCGACATCCGTACGCGCTGGACCATCGCTGACGACCGCATCATCGGCCATTCCGACGTCGCCCCGGACCGCAAGGAGGATCCCGGCGAGCTGTTCCCCTGGAAGCGCCTGGCCGAGGCCGGCCACGGCCTGTGGTTCGAGCCGGCGATCGAGCGGGTCGCGGCCCTCGGCCCGCCCATCGGGCCGGGCGATGAGGGGCTGGGTGTGGTGGTGATCCAGGCGGGCCTGAAACGGCTGGGTTATGGGCTGGAGCAGACAGGCGTTTATGACGCGGCCACCAAACTGACGGTCACGGCCTTCCAGCGGCACTGGCGGCAGGCCAACATCGACGGCGTCGCCGACGGCGAGACGCGTGCGCGGCTGGTGGGGCTGTTGCAGCTGGCCAGCGCCGAGAGCGCGACCGGAGTGCTGGACTAGGCGTAGGTCGTCAGGCAATTGACGTCTTGTCAGACGGTCGGGCGGTCGCGGCGGGGTTTCGGCCTTGTCGAGGAAAGTCCGGGCTCCACGGCGAAAAGGCGGCGGGTAACGCCCGCCCGGGGTGACCCGAGGGATAGCGCCACAGAAAGCAAACCGCCCGTTCGCGGGTAAGGGTGAAAGGGTGGGGTAAGAGCCCACCGCGGGCCTGGCGACAGGACCGGCATGGCAAGCCCCGCCTGGAGCAAGACCGAATAGGGACACTGCGCTCTTTGGAGCAGGGCTCGCCGGCCCGAGGTGTCCGGGTAGGTCGCGAGAACCGCTCAGCAATGGGCGGTCCAGAGGAATGACCGTCGCCCGCCCGGAGCTCGCTCTTGGCGGGGACAGAACCCGGCTTACAGACCGTCTGACATTTTCCTTCTCTTGTTATTCCGGTCGCCGCCAGGCGGCAGCCTGGCGCGAGGACGCGGGCCGCCGCCAGCGCCTGCATCTTCGCCTGTTTCCGGTCGTCGCCACACGGCGTTCGGTACGATAAGTATGGAGTTCACTTTTTGTTCTAATCGTTACTGGTGTCTCATAATTATACTGGAGTTGAATCTATTGGAGGCAGTCAGTGTCATTGCGTCCCAAATAGGAACATGGTAACCCAAATCCTAAGAACCGGGAGGGGCCGCGGGATCGTCCGGCGGGGCCGGGTTCGGGGAATGGGGCGGGCCAGACCAGGGTCCGGAGGGCGCGCGGGTGTTTCTCTCAACCTTTGAGAAGCCGCTGGATGCCAAGAGGCGCTTTGTCGTGCCCGCCGACTACCGCAACTCCGAAGATGGTTCGCACGAGGCCCTGTTCGTGTTTCCGTGCCTGTCCGAACCGTGCCTGGAGGCCGGCGGCGTCAGCCTGCGCAAGCAGTACGAGGCCATGGCGCTGCAGCTTCCTTTCGCCCACGAGACCCGCAAGGCCATCTCAGTGAAGGTGTTCGCCCAGTCCAAGGCTCTGGCCTATGACACCGCCGGCCGGGTCACCCTGCCGGACTGGATGTGCGAACCGTTCGGCCTGAAGGACGAGGTGGTCCTTGTCGGGATGATGGACCGGTTCCTGATTTGGGAGCCGCAGGCCTATCGTCCGTGGGCCGAACGGATGGCGCGCCTGGCCGGGGACGGCGTCGCCGCCCTGGCCGATGTCGAATACGCCAAGCTGACCGGAGGCGCCGGTTGAGCCCGCACCTGTCGGTCATGCTGAACGAGGTGATCGCCGCCGCAGCGCCCGGCCCTGGCGAACTGGTCATTGACGGCACGTTTGGGGCTGGCGGCTATTCGCGCGCCTTCCTGGAGGCGGGCTGCGAGGTCATCGGCCTGGATCGCGACCCGACCGTTCAGGTTCACGCCGACCGGCTGGGGGCCGAGTTTCCCGGCGCCTTTCGGTTGATCCGGCGGCGCTTCTCGGAGATGGCGGCGGCCCTGGCCGAGGTCGGGCCGGCCTCTTGCGATGTGGTGGTGCTGGATATCGGCGTCTCGTCGATGCAACTGGATCAGGCCGAGCGCGGCTTTTCATTCCAGAAGGACGGGCCGCTGGATATGCGCATGTCCGACGACGGGCCGACGGCGGCGGATCTGGTTAATACGCTGGACCACGGGCCGTTGGCGCATTTGATCAAGGAATACGGCGAGGAGCGCGAGTCGGGCCGGATCGCCTCGGCCATCCTGCGTCGGCGCGCCGAGCAGCCGTTCAGTCGCACCCTGGACCTGGCCGAAGTGGTGGAAAAGGCGGTCGGCGGCCGTCGCGGCGCGCCGATTCATCCGGCCACGCGCACGTTCCAGGCGCTGCGCATCGCGGTGAATGATGAACTGGGCGAGCTGACGGCGGGGCTGGAGGCGGCCGAACAGGTGCTCAAGCCCGGCGGGCGGCTGGTGGTGGTGGTTTTTCATTCGCTGGAAGACCGCCTGGTCAAACGTTTCCTGAATGCGCGCGCCGGCAAGGGCGGCGGCGGCTCACGTCATCTGCCGCCCCAGGCCGCCGGCCCGCGCCCGAGTTTCGAGCTGATCGGCAAGGGGCTGGTCGAGGCGACGCAAGCTGAGGCGAGGGTCAATCCACGCGCGCGCTCGGCCAAGCTGCGCGCGGCGGTCCGTACGGACGCCCCGGTATGGAGGGCGGCGGCATGATGGAAGCCCATATCCGCTCGCGCCGCAGCCGGCTGAGGATGCTGGAGTTGTCCGCGTTCGTTTGCCTGGTGGCTCTGGTGGCCTGGGTCTATGTCGCCAAGGCGACCGGCGCGGACGAGCGCGCCACCATCCGCGAGATTGAGGGCGATATCCGCGCCGAGCAACGCCAGATCCGGCTGCTGCGTGCCGAGGCGGCCTATCTGGAGCGCCCCTCGCGGCTGGAGGAACTGGTGCGCCAGCACACCGATCTGGCCCCGGTCGAGCCGATCAATGAAACGCGACCGGAAAACCTCGAGGCGCTGGTCGGCGTCGCGGAATCGGGCGAGGCGGAGGGTCAGCCATGAGCCTCATTGAACTCGGTCGCCGCATCCTGCCCCGGCCCAGCGCCAGACGCCTGACCGATTGGTGGCAGAGCCTTGAGCACGCCTTCGAAAAGGCCGGGGCCGACAATCGGGTGGAGAACGACACCCGGTTCCGCATGACCATCGTGGCCGGGGGCTTTACCCTGATTTTCGCGGTCCTGATGTTCGGCGCGGTCAGGGCGGCCTTGTTTTCGGGTCGGGTGGAACAAGCCTCCGGCCCCGCCGTACTGGTGGTGCAGCGCGGCGATCTGACTGACCGCAACGGCCTGCTGATGGCGACCAACCTGCCGCACTATCGGCTGGTGATCGAACCGAGTGAAACGGTCGACCCGGCCTTTGTCCGCCAGGCTGTGCTGGGGGCCCTGCCGGAGATGCCCCAGACCAGCCGGCGGCGACTGGCTCGGGTGCTGGCCGGCGACGAGCGCGGATTTATCGTCGGCGGTCTGACCTCGGATGAACGCCGCCGGGTCCATGATCTGGCGCTGGGCGGCCTCTATTTCGAAGAGGAAGACGCCCGCGTCTATCCGCTGCACGATCTGGGCGCGCACGTCGTCGGGTTCGCCAACCAGGAAGGCGAAGGGGCCGCCGGCTTCGAGGCCGCTTTCAACGACGAGATTCACGCCGCCGGACGCAACGGCGCGAGCGTGCCGTTGTCCATCGACCTGCGGGTTCAAGGCGCCCTTGAGAATGAGCTGGAGGCGGTGGCGGCTGACCAGCAGGTCATTGGCGCGGTCGGCCTGGTGACCAATATCCGCACCGGCGAAGTCCTGGCCATGGCCTCCTATCCCGACTTCGATCCCAATCAGCGCGGAGCTTCGCCGGCCAGCAACTTCGTCAATCGCGCCGCCGGCTCGGTCTGGGAGATGGGCTCGACCTTCAAGATCTTCTCGGTCGCGGCCGGGCTGGATTCGGGCGTGGTGCGCGCCGACACGGTCATCGACGCCGCCGGCGGTCTGCGGCTTGGCGGACGGGTCATCAACGACTTCCACGCCGCCAACCGGGCCATGACGGTTGAGGAGGTCTTCACCCACTCGTCCAACATTGGCACCAGCCGCATCGCGGCCATGATGGGCGGCGATGTGATGCGGTCCTACTACGACGAATTCGGCCTGCTGGAGCGGCTCCAGATCGGGCTGGCGGAATCGACGGCGCCGCTGGTTCCCCGTCGCTGGGACGCCAACACTATCGCTTCGGCCTCGTTCGGCCACGCGATCGGGGTGACCCCGTTGCAGATGGCGGCGGGCGTTGGCGCGATCATGAACGGCGGGACCTATGTGCCGCTGACCTTGCGGCCGGTTGGCGATCGCAGCCGCATCCAGGGCCATCGCGTCGTATCGCCCCAGACCTCGCTGCAGATGCTGCGGCTGATGCGGCTGAATGTGACGGCCGGCTCCGGCCGCCGCGCCGACGTCGACGGCTTCTCGGTCGGGGGCAAGACCGGCACAGCCGAGAAATACGCGAATGGTCGCCCCGACCGGACCCGTGTGGTTTCGTCCTTCGTCTCGGTGTTCCCGACAGACGGGCCCGTCGACCAGGATCGCTACCTTGTGCTAATCCTGCTTGATGAGCCGCGCGGCTCGGCCCAGTCCGGCGGCGGCCGCACCGCCGGACTGACCGTCGCGCCGGCGGTTGGCCGGGTAATCCGGCGCATCGGCCCGTTCCTGGGCGTGCGCCGCCAGCGCACCGGCGAGCCGACTGCGGAAAACCTTCAGCCCCTGTCTGAAGCTGAGGCCATGACGGGAGCCGCCCAATGACGGCGCTGCGGCTGTCCGAAATCCTGCGCCGTGATGTCGCGTCGGACCCGGTGATCACCGGCGTCACCGCCGACAGCCGCCGGGTCGGGGAGGGGACGCTGTTCGCGGCCTTGCCCGGGGCCCGGGCCGATGGTCGGGCCTTCATCCCCCAGGCCCTGTCGCAGGGCGCCGCCGCCATACTGGCCTCTGCCGACACGCCCGATGACGCGGCGCCGCTGCTGGTGCGCTCGGGCGATGTGCGCCGGGCCTACGCCCTGGCCGCGCGCGCCTTCTACGGAACCCAGCCCAAGACCTGTGTGGCGGTGACCGGGACCAACGGCAAGACGTCGGTGGCGGCCTTCTGCCGCCAGATATGGACCCGGCTTGGCCATCACGGCGCCAGCATGGGCACCTTGGGCGTCACCGCCGGCGACGAGGTCCTGTCGGGGCCCGGCTTGACCAGCCCTGATGCCGGCGAAGCGGCGCGGCTGTTGGCCGATCTGGCCGGGCGCGGCGTCACCCATCTGGCGCTGGAGGCGTCGTCGCACGGCCTGGACCAGCGCCGCCTGGACGGGGTCAATCTGGCCGCCGCCGGCTTCACCAATCTCAGCCAGGATCATCTGGACTACCACGCCGATATGGACAGCTACCGCACCGCCAAGCTCAGGCTGTTCGATACCTTGTTGCCGCGCGGCCGCGCGGCGGTGCTGAACGCGGACTCCGACGCCTACAACGCCTTCGCCGGCGCCGGGATCATGGCCGGGCTGGACATCGTCAGCGTCGGCGAGCGCGGTCGCGATCTGGGCCTGGTGTCCCGCCGGGCCACCGGCGAGGGCCAGCGCCTGATGATCGAAGCCCGCGATGGCCGCCATGAGGTGTTGCTGCCGCTGGCCGGCGCCTTCCAGGTCGAGAACGCCCTGGTCGCAGCAGGGCTCTGCGTCGCCGCCGGTGATGCCCCCGAGTCCGTCATCGCCGCGCTTGAACACATCCAGGGCGCGGCCGGCCGACTGCAGCGGATTGGCGCAACCGAAACCGGCGGCGAGGCCTACGTCGACTACGCCCACACGCCGGACGGCCTGAAGACGGTTCTGGAAGCGCTGCGCCCCCATACCCGAGGTCGGCTGATCGTGGTCTTCGGCGCCGGCGGCGACCGCGACAAGGGCAAGCGCCCCCAGATGGGCGCCGTGGCGGCGCGCCTGGCGGACGTGGCTGTCGTCACCGACGACAATCCGCGCTCGGAAGACCCGGCGGCTATTCGCGCCGAGGTTCGGGCCGGCTGCGCCGACGCCAGGGAAATCGGCGATCGCCGTGAGGCCATTTCCTGGGCTGTTTCAGAGCTGAAGGCCGGCGATGTGCTGGTGGTCGCCGGAAAAGGCCACGAACAGGGTCAAATCGTCGGCGAAACGGTCTATCCGTTCGACGATGCGACGGAGGTCGCCAAGGCCATCAGGGAAGCCCGGTAATGTCAGATCCGCTTTGGACCGCACGCGAGGTCGCCTCGGCGACCGGCGGTCTGGCCGATGGGGATTTCAGCGCCACGGGCGTCACCTTCGACAGTCGAGAGGTCCAGCCAGGCGATCTGTTTGTCGCCCTGCAAGGCGTGCGCGACGGCCATGAGTTTGTCGCCGGCGCTTTCGCCGCCGGCGCCGCCGGCGCGGTGGTCACCCAGCCGGTGCAAGGCGGACCCTTTGTCCTGGTTCCCGACACGCTGAAGGCCCTGGAGGCCATGGGCGCTGAGGCCCGCGACCGCGCGCCCCAGGTCCGGCGTGGCGCGGTCACCGGCTCGGTCGGCAAGACCAGCGTGACCCAGGCGATCCGGGCGGGGCTGGATCTGGCCGGCCCCGCGCATGGCTCGGTCAAGTCGTTCAACAATCATATCGGCGTGCCTCTGACCCTGGCGCGAATGCCGCGTGAGGTCGACCGGGCGGTGTTCGAGATCGGCATGAACCACGCCGGCGAGATCGGGCCTCTGGCCCGCATGGTCCAGCCCCACGCGGTGTGCGTGACAACGGTGGGCCCGGTCCACATTGAGAACTTCCCCGACGGCGAAGAAGGCGTGGCGCGCGCCAAGGCCGAGATCTTCGAGGGGCTTGGCCCCGGCGGCGTGGCGGTGCTGAACGGCGACGACCGCTGGTTCGATCTGCTCAAACACGCGGCGCTGGAGCGCGGGGCGCGGGTGGCGGTGTTCGGCTCTGGCGACGGCGGCGATGCGGTCTTGCTGGATTTCCGGCCGGACCCCGAAGGCGCCGACGTGCGGGCCCGGATCTGGGGCGAGGAGGTCACCTACCGTTTGGCTCAGCCCGGTTTCCACTGGGGTCCGAACAGTCTGGCGACCCTTTTGATGCTGGATGCGCTGGATGTGCCGCTGCCGACGGCGCTGGAAGCGTTGGCGGCGTTCCGCCCCCTGGCCGGACGCGGCGCAGCCAGGACCGTGGCCATCCCTGGTGGATCGTTCCTGCTGATCGACGAAAGCTACAACGCCAATCCGATCTCGATGAAGGCCGGGTTCAAGAGCCTGGGCGCGCGCGCCGATGTGGCTGGGCGCCGCATCGTCGCCCTGACGGATATGCTGGAGCTGGGCGAACACGCACAGGCCCTGCACTCTGGACTGGCTGAAACCGTCGTCGAGGCGGGAATCGACCTGGTGTTTACCGGCGGGAAAGCGATGCAGGCTCTGGATCAGGCCCTGCCTCCTGAAAAGCGGGGCGGCTGGGCCGAGGATGCGGCCGCGCTGGCGCCGCTCGTCACCGCGGCGGTCCGGCCTGGGGACGTGGTCATGGTCAAGGGCTCCAACGGCTCCAGGGCGTCGCTCGTCGCGAAGGCCCTGGCCGAGATGGGGGCCGCTCGGGAAGTCTGATGTTCTATCTGCTCTATCTCTATTTCGCAGACTTCGCGCAGGAATATCCCCTGCTGAATCTGTTGCAATATCAGACGGTTCGGGTCGGTCTGGCGCTCTTTACAGGCCTGTTCGTGGCCATCGCCATGGGTAGCCGCTTCATCGCCTGGATGCGCTCCAAACAGGGCCGGGGTCAGCCGATCCGGGCAGACGGGCCGGCCAGCCACCTGCAGACCAAACAGGGCACCCCGACCATGGGGGGGCTGATGATCCTGGCCGGGGTGTTCGCCGGCACCCTGCTGTGGGCGGATCTGACCAACCTGTATGTCTGGATCGTGCTGTTCGTCACCGGGGCCTATGGCTTGCTCGGCTTTCTGGACGACTACGACAAGGTCACCAAACAGCACCACGCCGGCCTGACCGGCAAACAGAAGCTGGCGGCTCAGTTCGCGGTGGCGATCGTCGCAGCGGCTCTCCTGGTGGCCTTCGCCACCCCGTCGCCTACGTCGCCGGATCTGCAGACCTCAATCGCCTTTCCCTTCTTCAAGGCGGTCCTGCTGAACCTGGGTTGGTTCTATGTGGCCTTCGCGGCCTTCACCATCGTCGGCTTTTCCAATGCGGTGAACCTGACCGACGGCCTGGACGGGCTCGCCATCGTGCCTGTGATGATGGCTGCGGCCGCCTTCGGAGTGATCAGCTATCTGGTCGGCAACTTCCTGTTTTCGGAATACCTGCAGGTCCACCACGCGCCCGGTACGGGCGAACTGGCGATCTTCTGTGCGGCCATCATCGGCGGCGGCACCGGCTTTCTCTGGTACAACGCCCCGCCGGCCAAGATTTTCATGGGCGATACCGGCTCGCTGGCCCTGGGCGGCGCGCTCGGCTCGGTCGCGGTCTCGACCAAACATGAATTGGTGCTTGGCATCGTCGGCGGCCTGTTCGTGATCGAGGCGCTCAGCGTCATGATCCAGGTCGCCTATTTCAAGGCGACGGGCAAACGCATCTTCCTGATGGCGCCGATCCACCACCATTTCGAGAAGCTGGGCTGGGCGGAATCGACCGTGGTTATCCGCTTCTGGATCGTGGCGGCGATGCTGGCGCTGGTCGGTCTGGCGACGCTGAAACTGAGATGATCCCCGCGCGCGGCTTTGAGGGCAGACAGGTCGCCGTCTTCGGGCTGGGCCGTTCCGGCTTGACCGCCGCGCGCGCGCTCAAGGCCGGCGGCGCCACGCCGATTCTTTGGGATGACAGCGTCTCGGGCCGGATGCAGGCCGAGGCCGAGGGCTTCAAAGTCGAAGATCTGTCGGCGGCGGATTGGAGCCGTTTCGCCGCCCTGATGCTGGCGCCGGGCGTGCCTTTGACTCATCCGCGCCCGCATTGGGCGGTGACGAAGGCGGTGGAGGCGGGCGTTGAGATCCTGGGCGACATCGAGTTGTTCCAGCGCACGCTCGATGTCCTGCCGGCGCATCGGCGGCCCAAGGTCGTCGCCATCACCGGCACCAACGGCAAGTCGACCACGACGGCCCTGGTCGGCTGGGTGCTGAAACAGGCCGGAATAGAGGTCCACGTTGGCGGCAATATCGGCATCGGCGTCCTGGCCTTGCCCGAACCCGTTGAGGGAGCCGTCTATGTCATCGAGGTCTCGTCCTATCAGTTGGACCTGACCACGACCTTTGCGCCGGATGTGGCGATCCTGACCAATCTGTCGCCCGACCATCTGGACCGCCACGGCGGCATGGAGGGCTATGTCGCCGCCAAGGCGCGCGTCTTCGCCAATGCACGCGAGGGCGCCGTGGCCGTGGTCGGCACGGACGATGGCTGGGGCATGGAGGCGGCGGCGAGAATCGACCCGGCGTGGACTTTGATCGCGATCAGCACGCGCGCTACGCGCGATGGCGGACGAGGACTGGATCGGGCGGCTGAGCGTCTCACAGGCCGCTCCGGCGGGTTGTCGGTCCCGGACGGGGAGATCGACCTGACCGCCGCGCGATCCCTTCCGGGCCGCCACAACGCCGAGAACGCCGCCTTCGCCTACGCTGCGGCTCGGGCGCTGGGCGTCAGCCATGACCAAACCGTCGCCGGGCTGCTGAGCTTCCCTGGCCTCGCGCACAGGATGGAGACGGTGGCTCAGCGGGGACGGGTCCGCTTCGTCAACGATTCCAAGGCGACCAACGCCGATGCGGCGCGGCAGGCCGTGTCGAGTTATGACCGGGTTCACTGGATTGTCGGCGGCCAGGCCAAGGAAGGCGGCATCGACAGCCTGGTCGATCTGTTCCCGCGCGTCGCCCAGGCCTATCTGATCGGCGAGGCGGCCGGGGCTTTCGCGCGGGTGCTGGCCGATGTCCGGCACCGGATTTGCGACGAGATGGACAAGGCGGTTGAGGCGGCCGCGCGCGACGCGGCGGCGACGGGTCGTGACGAAGTCGTCCTGCTGTCGCCCGCCTGCGCCAGCTTTGACCAGTATCCGGACTTCGAGGCGCGTGGAGAGGCCTTCCGGGCCGCCGTGCGCCGCGTCATCGATGAAGGAGGCGTCCCATGACCGCCTATGTCTCCCCCCTTGGGCGCGGCGACCGATCACTGGTCGGCAACTGGTTCTGGCAGATCGACAAGCCGATCCTGGCGGCGGTCCTGGCCCTGATCCTGACCGGGGTGGCGTTGAGCTTCGCGTCCAGTCCGGCGGCGGCGCAGCGCGATGACTCGATCAGCGGCGACTTCTACTATGCTTGGCGGATGATCGCCTTCGCCACTCTGGGCCTGGGCATTCTGGTCACCACCTCGATGCTGTCGCCCCGCCACGTCCGGCGAGTCTCGGCCCTGACCTTCCTGTTCTGCATTGGCGTGATGTGCCTGCTGCCTTTCGTCGGCAACGAGGCCAAAGGGGCGACCCGTTGGCTGGCCATCGGCCCGTTTGGATTCCAGCCGTCGGAATTTATCAAGCCCGCCCTGATCGTGCTGGCGGCCTGGATGTTCGCCGAGGGTCAGAAGGGCGAGGGCGTACCCGGAATGTCGATTGCGTTCGGCCTGTACGGCCTGACCGCCGCGCTTTTGATCATCCAGCCGGATATCGGCCAGACCGTGCTGATCACTTCGGCCTTCATGGCGGTGTTCTTCATGGCGGGCGTACCGCTGCGCTGGATGGCGGCGCTGATGGGGATGGCGGCGACCGGCTTCACCGCGATCTATCTGGCGTTGCCGCACGTTCGGGCCCGTTTCGCCATGTTCCTGGGCGGCGGCGAGGCCAACGACAACTTCCAGCTCGACCGCGCGCACGAGGCCATCGCAGCCGGCGGCCTGGTCGGGCGCGGCGTCGGCGAAGGGGTGATGAAGCGACACGTCCCGGACCTGCACACCGACTTCATCTATTCGGTCGCGGCGGAAGAGTTCGGACTGGTCTTTTCAATCATCCTGATCGGGGTTTTCGGTTTGGTGGCCATTCGCGGTCTGCGCCGGGCGCGCGAGCTGTCGGACCCGTTTGAACAGACCGCCGCCGGCGGACTGTTCGTGCTGCTGGGCCTGCAGGCGGCGATCAATATCGCGGTCAATCTGGGCCTGGCCCCGACCAAGGGCATGACCCTGCCCTTCATCAGCTACGGCGGCTCATCGATGCTGGGGATGTGCCTGACCCTGGGACTGGCCTTGGCCCTGACCCGCAAACGCCCCGGCGCCTATGAGCCGGGTTCGACGCCCAAGGGCATCCTCGGATGAGCCGTGTCGCCGTCCTGGCCGCCGGCGGCACCGGCGGGCACCTGTTTCCCGCCCAGGCGCTGGCCGAGGCACTGACCGCGCGCGGCTGGCGCGTGGTCCTGGCCACCGACGCGCGCGGAGCCCAGTACGCCCACGATTTTCCCGCCGAGGAGAGGTTGGCGCTGGACGCGGCCACAGCCTCCAATCCGGTGGCCATGGTCGGGGCGGTGTTCAAAATCCTGGGCGGCGTCGCCCAGGCTCGCGCCGCCTTCTCCCGACTTAAGCCCAGCGTCGTCGTCGGCTTCGGCGGCTATCCTTCGGTTCCGGCGCTGCTGGCTGCGGCCACGACCGGGCGGCCCATCGTCATCCACGAACAGAACGCCGTGCTCGGGCGATCGAATCGCGCCCTGGCTCGGTTCGCCACAAAAGTCGCGGCGGCCTTCCCGACGCTGGAGCGGGCGCCCTCAGCGTTGAAGGACCGTATCGAGGTGGTCGGCAATCCGGTGCGGGCTGACATCCGTGCCTTGTCTGGCCGACCGTTCGCGCTCGGCGATGGCCGCATCCACGTCCTGATCACCGGCGGCAGCCAGGGCGCCCGCATTCTGTCCGAGACGGCGCCGCGCGCCCTGGCCCAGATCGCAGAGAGGCTGAGGGACCGCCTGCACGTCCACCAGCAGACCCGACCCGAGCTGCTGGACAGCGCGCGGGAGACCTACGCCGACGCCGCCATCCAGGCTGAGGTGGCGCCCTTCTTCCGCGACATGGCGTCCCGACTGGGCCAGGCGCATCTGGTCATCGGCCGGGCCGGCGCCTCGACCTGCTCGGAGCTGGCCGTGGCGGGCGCGCCGTCGATCCTGGTCCCGCTCAAGATCGCCACCGACGATCACCAGCGCCTGAACGCCAAGGCCCTGGCCGACGCCGGGGCCGCCATGGTGATCCTGGAGGACGACCTGACCGTCGACCGCCTGTCCGAGGCGATCCAGGCCATGCTGGACGATCCCGACGCCTTGGCCCGCCGGGCCACCGCCGCTGGCTCAGTCGGCATCCCCGACGCGGCGGAGCGGCTGGCCGATCTTGTCGAGGCCAGCGCGAGCCCGGCGCGCCGCGGCTGACGCCGAACAAGCGATTTCGATCCGGCCCGCTTCCTCGCGCGCGAGGGCAGGTGCAATCCCGGTCGGCTGAGTCTATGACGCCGGGATGATCCAGCGCCTTCGCCCCGTCCCCTTTGATCTCGGCCCGGTCCACTTCGTCGGCATCGGCGGCATCGGCATGAGCGGCATCGCCGAGATCATGCTCAAGATCGGCTATCAGGTGCAGGGCTCGGACGCCAAGGCCAGCGCCAATACCGAGCGGCTGCAGAAGCTGGGCGCCAAGATCCTGATCGGCCACGACGGAGCCCACGTCACCGAGGATGTCTCGGCGGTGGTGCATTCCACCGCGGTCAAGGCCGACAATCTCGAACTGCGCGCCGCCCGTGATCAGCGCATCCCTGTGGTTCGCCGAGCCGAGATGTTGGCCGAACTGATGCGCCTTCAGTTCTCGATCGGGGTGGCCGGGACCCACGGCAAGACCACCACCACCTCGATGGTGGCGGCGGTGCTGGACGCCGGCGGGCTGGACCCCACCATCGTCAACGGCGGCATCATCAACGCCTATGGCACCAACGCCAAGGTCGGAGACGGCGACTGGATCGTGGTCGAGGCCGATGAGAGCGACGGCAGTTTCCTGCGCCTGAAATCGACGGTGGCCATCGTCACCAACATCGACCCGGAGCATCTGGACCACTACGGCGATTTCGACGGCGTGCGCCGGGCCTTCGTCGACTTCGTCGAGAACACGCCCTTCTACGGCTTTGCGGCGGTCTGTCTGGATCACCCGGAGGTCCAGCGTCTGGTCTCCCAGATCGACAACCGCCGGATCGTCACCTACGGCACCAATCCCCAGGCCATGGTCCGGGCCGAGAACTGCGACATGGGGCCTGACGGCGCCCTGTTCGACGTGGTCATCCAGAACGGCGAAACCCGCCGGATTGAGGGCGTCCACCTGCCGATGGCCGGCTGGCACAATGTCTCCAACGCCCTGGCCGCCATCGCCGTGGCGCGCGAGCTGGACGTGTCGGACGAGGCTATCAAGGCGGGCCTGGCCGGCTTCGGCGGGGTCAAGCGGCGCTTCACCACCACCGGCGTCGTGGGCGGCGTACGGATCGTCGACGACTATGGCCACCATCCGGTCGAGATCGCCGCAGTGCTGAAAGCCGCACGTCAGGTCGCCCAGACCGCCGAGATCAGCGGCCGGGTCATCGCCGTGGTCCAGCCGCATCGCTTCACCCGCCTGCGCGATCTGATGGAGGACTTCTCCACCTGTTTCTCGGACGCCGACGCGGTCTATGTCGCGGACGTCTATGCGGCGGGCGAGGAGCCGATACCGGGCGTCGACAAGCTGGCTCTGGTCGAGGGCGTACGCCGCTTCGGCCACCGCCACGTCGAGCCGCTGGAGAGCCCCGCCGCTTTGGCGCACGTCATCAAGGAAGAAGCCAGGGCCGGCGACGTCGTGGTCCTGCTCGGCGCCGGCGACATCACCACCTGGGCCTACGCCCTGCCGGGCCAGCTGGAGGCGATGGGGCTCTAGGCCGGAGGCGACAGCTCTTTCTTCTTCGATCTGATCTCGAATAACATCGCACTCGCAATGGACGGGAGAGCGAGACGTGTCGGAGCGGGCAGGTCGGTGGGTTCATAGTCGTCGCATCGTTCTGGGTGGTCTTGCGGCGGGGCTGGGCCTTGCGACCCTTGGACAGCCGGCATGGGCGCGTCAGGTCACCGGCGACTGGGTCCCCGAATTGGCCGGTCGCTGGGACGTGGTCTTCACGGTTCCAGCGGGCGATCTGGCGACGGTCTGGGTCGTTGAACAGACGCCATCGGGCGTAACCAGTGTGGCGACGGTCGGGCCCAATCCCATGGCCCTGTCCCTGCGTGAGGTGCGCCGTGACGGATCGTCGGTGCGCCTGTCCGGCCCGACCAGCGCCGGCGCGGCGGTGCTGACGACCGAGCTTCATGCCGCCCGGCTGGAAGGTCGATTTACCGCCGGCGATATGCGCGGAACCTTTGTTGCGACCAAACGGGCCGATGCCCGGTCTCACACGGTCATCGAGATTTTCGACCAGACCATCGGAATCTTCGAGGAGATGCTGTTCACACCCGCGCCCTTCGACGACGCCTGGGCCGCGCGTAAGGTCGAGCATCGGGGGACGCTGGAAGGGGCGACCGAGCGCGATCTGGTCAGGGTGGTGCGTACTCTGATCGCCTCCACCGGCCTGTCGCACAACGACTATCTGCTGGAACCCACGCCCCAGCCCGCAACAGAAGCGGGGCGGGCGGAGCCGGCGGTGACCTGGCGGCGGCTGGGCGGCGGCCTCGGCCTCGTCCGCATCGCCAGCTTCGTTGAGGATCCGGCGGAACGCCAACGGCTCGATGACGCCTTTACCGATCTGGCCGATACGCGCGGTCTCATTGTCGATCTGCGCGGAAATACGGGAGGCAATCTCGGCCTGGCCATGCGGTTGGGCGACCGGCTGTTTCCCGCCCAAACCACAGTAGGGTCCTTCGCCACGCGGCGGGCGCTCGACGCGGCCGGGATCGCGACCATGGACGCCCTGCCGGACGATGCCTTTGAGGTTTTCGGCGGCTATGAGGTCGAGGCCTTTCAGGACGCCCTGACCCATGCCGGGGCCGTGCGGATCGCCACCGGTGGCCGCGCGCCGACCTTTTCGCCGCCGGTCGCTCTTCTGATTGACGGGCGGTGCGCCAGTACGACCGAGGCGATGGCCGCCGTCATCAAGGAAAGCGGTCGCGCCCGCCTGTTCGGAACGGCCACGGCCGGTCGGATGCTGTCCTCGCGACGCCTGTCCGTGATGGACGGCTACACCCTGCGGATCGCCTATGCCGATTTCCGCACGCCGGGCGGCCTCGATGTCGAGGGCGTTGGCGTGACGCCGGACCAGGTCGCCGGCGATGGAGACGCCGCGGTCCGCGCGGCGACGAGCTGGCTACGGTCCCAGCGCTGAGGCCGTGCGGCCAGAGCCGGGTGGACGCGCGCCGCCAGTCGATCTATCCGCACAGATCAGCGCCTTTTCATCTGGGTTCCGGCCCTTGCCGGAACCGAGCGGAGTTTCAGTTGGCCTCTCTCGACCACCTCCCGCCGGTTCGCGGCAAGCTGCTGCTGAACGAGCCGCTGGGTCCCTACACCTGGTTCCGGGTCGGCGGGGCGGCGGACGCCCTTTTTATTCCCGCCGATGCGGACGACCTCGCAGATTTCCTCAAGGCGCTCGGCCCCTCCGTTCCGGTGACGGTGCTGGGCGTCGGTTCCAACGTCATCGTGCGTGACGGCGGGGTCGAGGGGGTGGTCATCCGGCTGGCCGGGCGGCCGTGGGCCCAGATCACCACCGATGGGGACACGATCACCGCCGGGGCCGGGGCGCTCGACAGTATGGTCGCCAAGGCCAGTGCGCGGGCGGGCCTGGGCGGGCTGGAGTTCTACGCCGGCATTCCGGGCACCATCGGCGGGGCCCTGACCATGAATGCGGGCTGTTACGGCTCTGAGACCAAGGATGTCCTGGTCTCGGCGCGCGGCCTGACGCGCAGCGGCGACTGGGTCGACTACGCCCTGGCCGACTTCGGCTACACCTATCGTCATTCCGAGGTGGCTGAAGGGTCCGTGTTCTGGGTCGAGGCCACCTATCGCGGTACGCCCGCTGATCCGGGTGCGGTCCAGGCCAAGATCGACGAGATCACCAGCCGCCGCGAGCTGACCCAGCCGATCCGCGAGAAGACCGGCGGCTCGACCTTCAAGAACCCGCCCGGCCATTCGTCCTGGAAGCTGGTCGATGAGGCCGGCTGGCGCGGCAAGCTACACGTCGCCCCGGCGCCGTTTGGCGGCGGCGGGGCCAAGTTTTCCGAGCTGCATTCCAACTTCATGATCAACCCCGGCGAAGCCACCGCCGCCGACATCGAAGGCCTGGGTGAGGCGGTGCGCGCGGATGTGAAGGCCAAGACCGGCGTTCAGCTGGACTGGGAGATCAAGCGGATTGGCCGTCCGGGCTAATTCGCCGCAATCGTCGGCTGGTAAACCAGACGTAAACCAAGATTGACCGATCAAGGTCGCTCGCGCGTCCCGGCCTGAGTGATCCATGTCCCGCAACCCGTCCGAAACCCACGTCGCCGTCCTGATGGGCGGGCTGTCGTCGGAGCGCGAGGTGTCGCTGGTTTCAGGCCGTGAATGCGCCAAGGCTCTGCGCGCTGTCGGTTTCAAGGTCACCGAGGTCGATGCCGGCCGCGATCTGGCCGCCGTCCTGACCGACCTGAAGCCCGACGTGGCCTTCAACGCCCTGCACGGCGTCTGGGGTGAGGACGGCTGCGTCCAGGGCGTGCTGGAGACTCTGGCCATCCCCTATACCCATTCCGGCGTCCTGGCCTCGGCCCTGGCGATGGACAAGGACAAGTCCAAGGCGGTGCTCAAGGCCGGCGGCGTGACCGTGCCGGGCGGCGGCTTGTTTGATCGCCATGAGGTGGCGCGCCGCCACGTCATCGACCCGCCCTATGTGGTCAAGCCCAATGCCGAAGGCTCTTCGGTCGGGGTCTATCTGATCCGCGAAGGCTCAAACGATTTCGCCGTCGAGGTCGGCGCGCCGGACTGGACCTATGGCGATGAGGTCATGGTCGAGCCCTATGTCGCGGGCCAGGAGCTGTGCGTCACCGTGTTGGGCGAGGCGGGCGGCCCGCGCGCCCTGACCGTCACCGACATCACCCCGGCCAAGGGCTTCTATGACTATGAAGCCAAATATGCGCCGGGCGGCTCGACGCATAAGCTGCCGGCGCAGCTGCCTCCCCCGATTTTCGAGCGCTGCCTGCGCGAGGCCGAGGCGGCGCATCGAGCCATGGGCTGTCGCGGCGTCAGCCGCTCCGACTTCCGTTATGACGCCGCTCAGGACGTGCTCGTTCTCTTGGAGGTCAATACCCAGCCGGGGATGACCCCGACCTCGCTGGCGCCTGAGCAGGCCGCCCATACCGGCATGGGTTTCGAAGCCCTCGTGCGCTGGATGATTGAGGATGCCTCATGCCTGCGGTGATCAGAGGCGGACGTCGACAGGCGGCTCCGGCCGCGCGCAAACGCGCTGCAGCGCCGCGCGGCCCGGCGCGCGGGCCCCAGGCCGCAGCCGGCCTGCTCGATCAGCGACTGACGCCGGGCATGGCCTGGATGGGTGTCGGATCCTTCGCCGTGGTTGCGGTCGCGATTGCGCTGTTCGGGTGGGGAGCGGACATCTCACGCGCCACCGGGCGCGTCATAGACGGCCAGTTCGCGGCCATGGGATTCCGCCTGGAGCAGGTTCACGTACAGGGCGCCAGCGCCGCCGGCCAGCGGGCCATTCTGGACGAACTGCGCCTGGAGCGCGGCCAGTCCTTCATCTTCATGGATCTGGATGACCTGCGCACGCAGATCGAAGGCGTGGGCTGGGTCAGCAATGCGCGTGTCGTGCGGCTGTTGCCCAATACGTTGGTCATTGAGGTCGCTGAGCGTCGTCCCGCCGCCGTCTGGCAGATCGAGGGCGAGGTTCGCGTCGTGGATGGGCAGGGGACGGTGATTCCGGGCGCCGATCCGGGCCGGTTCTCCGAGCTGCCGCTCGTCGTCGGCGCCGGCGCCGAACAGGCCTCTGCTGAGCTGATCCCGCTGATCCATCGCTGGCCGCGGCTGCGCGACCGGCTCGATGCGGCGGTCTGGGTCGACGGGCGGCGCTGGAACCTACTGCTGCGCGACGGCGGTGTTATCCAACTGCCGGCCGACGGGGTCGATGCGGCGCTGGTCCAGCTGGAGGCCATGGATCAGTCCGAGCGTCTGCTCGATCTGGGCTTTGCGCGGGTCGATATGAGGGTGGCTGAGAGCGTGGCGGTCGAGCCGCGCGGCTCGGCCTGAGGATTTGTGGCGGCGTCTCGTTGGGGCGCCCAGGTTTGGTGGACGGATGACGCGTCTGGGTGGACAAGAAAACGCCAGGGACAGCCTGGGCGTGATAGGGGTCGGCAAGTCGGGCGCGGTGACGGCGCTCGACCTGGGCGCGTCCAAGATCGCTTGCTTCATCATGACCCCGGACGGCGTGCGCCGGGCCGATCAGACCATTCGCGTGGCCTATATGGGCCACGTCCAGTCGCGCGGCGTGCGGGGTGGGGCGCTGGTTGATCTGGAGCAGGCCGCCGACGCCGTCTCGCACGCCGTGCAGCGCGCCGAGCGCGACAGCGCCGATCCGGTCTCCGGCGCCGTGGTCGCCACGGCGATCGGCCAGCAGTATGGCCACCGCATCGGAACCTCGGTCTCGTTGGGGGCCCGCCCCATCCGCGATGCGGACCTGTTCCGCGCCATCGCCAGCGCCCTGGGCCGGGCCAATCTTCCGGGGCGGCGTCCGATCCATATCCTGCCGCTGCGCTGGAGCGTCGACGGCGGGCCTCAGGTGCGAGATCCGCGCGGCCTGACGGGCGACCAGCTAGGGCTGGAGCTGTTGATCGTGACCATGGCTGAGACGGCGTTCACCTCTCTGTCGCACTGCCTTGCGCTGGCTCACATGGATCTGGAGGGCGTGGTTTCGGCGCCCTTCATGTCGGCGCTTTCGGTGCTGGAGGAAGACGAGAAGGACCTGGGCTGCGCCTGTATCGACATGGGCGGCGGCTCGACCACGGCAGCGGTTTTCGCGGGCGGGACGCTGGTTCACGTCGACGGGGTGCCGGTCGGCGGCGCCCATGTCACCCAGGACATTGCGCGCGGCCTGTCGACCTCGATGAACGGGGCCGAGCGGATCAAGACGATGCACGGCTCGTGTATGGCCTCGGCCCACGAGGACGGCGAACAGATCGAAGCTCCGGCGCGCGGCGACGATCCCGGCGCGCCGCCGATCCGCGTGGATCGCGGCATCGTCACCAACATCATCGCTCCGCGCGTCGAGGAGACCCTGGAGTTGGTCCGTGACCGATTGAAGCAGTCCGGCGCGCCGTTTGAACCGGGCGCCAGTGTTGTTCTGACCGGCGGCGCCAGCCAGTTGGTCGGGGTGCGCGAGATGGCGGTGCGCGTGTTCGACGGTCGTCCAGTCCGCCTGGCCCGCCCCATGCGCAGCCCGCATCTGGCCGATGCCGCGTCTGGCCCTGCGTTCTGCGCCGCGACCGGTGTGCTGGTTCGCGCCGCCTACGGTCCACGTGAGGCGGTTTCGGCCAAGAAAATGCTGTCGGCCAAGATCGGTCCCGGTGCTGCGCCTCAGGCTCACGACGGCCTCGTGCCGCGAATGATCCGCTGGGTGGCTGAAAACTTCTAGGATCTATTCCACGAAGAAGCCGAAGGCGCCTCGGCAATTGCCCACATCGCAGCCGGGCGGATTGTCGCGCCCAAGGTTGCGCACAAGGGCGTTCAACAGAATCCCTCGGCTCCTGGCGCTGACGCCCTCCGTCACCAGGCTCGACGCGAGGGCCGGGTGGGCCCGGGCGTCCACAGCGATGTAGTCTGGCGGCGCCGTGTGAGTTCCCTGGCCCTGTCCGTTGGCGCACCGCACATGGGTCCTGTCCTCAAAGGCAGCAATTTCAGTTACCTGGCACGAAACCCAGGTCAGCCCATCTGCGTTGTTGAGGGCAGAGTCGGCGGGCAACATCCGCGGAATCTGGAAGATTGGCTGCGCCGCAGCGGCGGACGCCAGGCCGATGACGCAAGCGATCGACAGTCCGAACCTAAGCATAGCCGCCTCGGAGAACGATGATATTTGCACGATAACCGATGCTGGCGATTAACAAAACCCTTCACGGAATCACGACTCACGCTATCGCGGTAACCGGTCCTTAAGACTGGTGGCTTTTCATTAACCCTGTCCGTGGACGGTGCTTCGCAGGCGGCGGGGCAAGGTGATTCAAACGGATCGGGTCGGAGGTCGATAGGAAATGCGTGATTTGGGTCTTTCGGCGCCGAAGGCGACGGAGTTGAAGCCGCGCATCGTGGTGTTCGGTGTCGGCGGCGCTGGCGGCAACGCCGTGAACAACATGATCACTGCCGGGCTGGAGGGCTGCGACTTCGTCGTGGCCAACACCGACGCGCAGCATTTGGTCTATTCCAAATCGGACGCTCGCATTCAGCTCGGCGCGACGATTACGCAGGGCTTGGGCGCCGGCGCCCATCCCGAGGTCGGGATGAATGCGGCCGAGGAATCCGAGGAAGAGATCAACGCCCACCTGGACGGCGCGCACATGGTCTTTATCACCGCCGGCATGGGCGGCGGCACCGGCACCGGCGCGGCGCCGGTGATCGCGCGCTGCGCCCGGGACCGCGGCATCCTGACCGTCGGCGTCGTGACCAAGCCGTTCAGCTTCGAGGGGCGCCACCGGGCGCGTCTGGCCGATTCCGGCATCGCTGAGCTTCAGCGTTACGTCGACACCCTGATCGTCATCCCGAACCAGAACCTGTTCCGCATCGCCAACGAGAAGACCGGCTTCACCGAGGCCTTCGGTCTGGCCGACGAGGTGCTGCTGGCCGGTGTGCGCTCCATCACCGACCTGATGGTGCTGCCGGGCCTGATCAACCTGGATTTCGCTGATGTGCGCGCGGTCATGTCCGAGATGGGCAAGGCCATGATGGGCACCGGCGAGGCCACGGGCGACGACCGGGCCGTCACCGCCGCTCAGGCCGCCATCCAGAACCCGCTGCTGGATGACACCTCGCTGCGCGGCGCCAAGGCCGTTCTGGTCAACATCACCGGTGGCAAGGACATGACCCTGATGGAGGTCGACGAGGCCGCCAACATCATCTGGGGTGAAGTCGATCCGGAGGCCAACTTCATCTTCGGCGCCGCCTTTGACCCGGACCTTGAGGGCAAGCTGCGCGTCTCGGTGGTCGCCACCGGCATGGACGAGGTGGCTATCCAGAAGATCGAGCCGTCGACCTCGGCCCGCCGCGTCGAGGCCGTGTCGCGCACCGCAACGCCTGTGGCCGCAGCCCCGGCAATCGAGTCCGAGCCGGCGCCGACGCCTGAACCGGTCGCCGCCACGCCCGCTTTTGGCGCGCGTCAGCCCGAGCCGGCGGTGCGCCGCGCCCAGGCCGATCTGGAGATCGCGGCGCGTACGCTGGACCCGCGCCAGATGATCGTGGACGAGCCGGTCCAGGCTGCGTCCGAGCCGCGCATCGTCGCTCGCATCGTCGATCCGGCTGTGGAGGAGATGGAAGCCCAGGGCGACCTGTATCTGTCCGAGCCGGCCCCGCAACCGCGCACCCCGTCTGCTGAGCCGGAGCCGACCCAGCGCCGTGAGCTGGACGTAGGGCTCTATATGGAACGGCGCGAGCCACCCAAGCGCGAACGCTTCACTCTGTTTGGCCGCCGCAAGTCGGAGCCGGCCCCGCAGGTCGAGGCCCAGACCGCCACCCGCTCCGCCCAGCAGTTGCGGCAAACTCAGCAGGCAGAACCCGCCCCGACGACGGCGGCCGTGCCCGAGGAGGATGACCTCAACATTCCCGCCTTCCTGCGCCGCCTGGCTAACTAGAGCGGATCCCATCCAAAGCGCCGCTCGCGGGAAACTGCGGGCGGCGTTTTCGCGTCTGGGGCGGGTCTCGAAACAAAACGAAACCGGACTTTCATTTTGCGTGACAGCGCTCGGGGTTAAGGGCGTGTTGCGGTGTCCCGTTCGCGCGGGGCCCTTTGAGGTATTCGAGGTTTCGTCGTGGCGTCAGCCATCAAGGATCAGCACGAGCACACCCTGGCGGGTCCGGCCATCTGCGCCGGCGTCGGCGTGCATTCGGGCCGGCGCGTGCGCCTGTCGATCCGTCCGGCCCCGGCCGGAACGGGCGTGGTCTTCGTACGCGCCGACGTCACTGACCGCGACAACCGCATCCCCGTCACCGGCGACAGCGTGGTGGACAGCCGCCTGAACACCGTGATCGCTAACGCCGAGGGCGTGACGGTCGCCACCATCGAACATCTGATGGCGGCCCTGGTGGCGCTCGGCGTCTCCAACGCCGTGGTCGAGCTGGACGGGCCTGAGTTGCCGATCATGGACGGCTCGGCCCTGCCGTTCGTCCAGCTTCTGGACCGCGCCGGTTTCCGCCGTCAGCAGACGCCCCAACGCTACATCGAGGTGCTGGAGCCGATCGAAGTGACCGAGGGCGACAAGTCCGCCCGCCTGATCCCCTGCGACCGCTACGAGATGCGCTTCGAAATCGACTTCGACAGCGCCGTCATCGGCAATCAGGTGGTCGACTTCGTCGTCGACGAGGCCACCTTCCGCAATGAAATCATGGCCGCGCGCACCTTCGGCTTCGCCCATGAGGTCGAGGCCCTGCGTCAGATGGGCCTGGCCCGCGGCGGCAGCCTGGAGAACGCCGTCGTCATCGACGGCGACCGCATCCTCAATGACGGCGGCCTGCGCATGGAGCGCGAGTTCGTGCGCCACAAGGCCCTGGACGCCATCGGCGACCTCTATGTCCTGGGTGCACCGCTCCTGGCCCGCTACGAGGGCGTCAAGGGCGGCCATGCGCTGAACAACAAGCTGGTGCGCGAGCTGCTGGCCAACCCCGCCAAATGGCGCGTCGTGACCCGGACGCCGGAACTGGCCGCGACGGCCTGACTTCTCGTCTCCGCTCCCATCGCGAAGGCGATGGGGAGGACGATCAGCGCGCAGCGTTGATCAGGAGGGGACTGCGTCCGACGCGCCGGCACCTTGCGGCGGCCGGCCCTTCCACCCCTTCGGGGGTCCCCCTCCCCAGTGAACCGGCGAGCAGACTACAGCGCGATCGCGCTCATCAACCGTCCAAAGTCAGGCTCGCCCGTCAGGAACGCCCGCCGGTTCGAGAAGAACAGCGCCGCGTCCGCACACGTGTCATGCCCGGTCCAGGCGGCGTCACCGACGCCCGCCTGCTTCAGCCGCCACTGCACGAAGCCCGGCAGGTCGAACATCCGCTTGTCGGGCGCCGCACCCGCCGCGAAGAATCGACCCGATCCAGGCGCTTCGCCTTCAAAGCGGTCCTGATAGTCGGCCCCGACCTCATAGCTGCCTTGCGCGATGCACGGCCCGATCACCGCGACCATCCGGCCAGGACTGGCGCCCAGGCCGACCATAGCGTCCACCGTCGCCTGGACTATGCCGCCCAGAGCCCCTTTCCAGCCGGCGTGCGCCGCCGCCACGATCCGCGCTTCCGGATCGGCCAGCAGGATCGGCGCGCAGTCCGCCGTCAGCACCGCACAGATGACGCCGGGCGCCGCTGTCACCGAGGCGTCGCCTTCAGGCCGTTCGCCCTTCCAGCCCGTCTCAGCCACATGGGCCGTGGCCGAGTGGATCTGATAGCAGGCGGCGAAGTCATCGGGCGCGCCGCCCAGATGCGCCGCGATCCGTCGCCGGTTCTCGGCCACGGCGGCCGGATCGTCGCTGGAGCCGACGCCGGTGTTCAGGCTGGCGTAGATCCCTTCGGACACGCCGCCCTGCCGGGTGAAGAACCCGTGCTTCACGCCCGCTTCGGCCAGAAGGGGGTGGGTGAGCGGTTTAAGCAAGCTCATGCCCAAGTCTTACACCTTTCTACGACGGCCTGTCCTGCAGCGCAGGCTGGATCAGAACCCCGCAATTTCCAGCGCTCTGGGCGAAAACACCACACAGGCCTTGAACAGGGCGCCCATCTGGTCCTCGGCGGTCAGCCGCTCCAGCTGACGTTGGATCACCGGCCCCGCGTCGGGACGGCCTACGATCAGGCGTTCTGCACGTGCCTCGATGCCCAGCGCGCGTAGAAAATCACCCTGGCCCCGACATCCGGTCACGTCAGCCCCCGCCTTGATCGCCGCCGCCATCACAGCGGGGAAATCAGCCCACATGGTCACATCGGCCTCTCCGGGCGTGACCAGCGGATCGACCTTCTCATGCCGGATCAGGGCTTGCAGCGTGTCGCCGGGCTCTGGTCGGTCGCGGCCATAGTCGATCAGCAGCGCCGCCCCGCCATGCACGCGCACCAGCTCGCCGCAGACCGTCCCGAAGGTCGCCTGCTGGCCGGCGATCTCGAACACCTGGCCGACCGCGATCTCAAAGTCCGGTTTGACGAACCGGTCGATGATGCGCGCGTGGCCGAAGACCAGATCGCCGGTCTCATCGACGCCGATGCGGCGCTCAGCCCAGCCGTCTTCGGTGCGCACATACTGGCGCGCCGGCAGGCAATCGAGCACCTCATTGGCGATCAGGATCACCGGGGCGTCCGGTTCAAAGCCCTCCAGCGCCCGCACCCAGCGGGGTTCCACGTCGCTGTGGGCCAGCGTCCGCGACTGGGCGTCCCGCAGGGGCGCGGACGGTTCGATCAGCACCAGATCGCAGGCTTGAATGAAGGCCGGGTCGGCGTGGGCGGCGCGCAGGGCGTCGCTCATCAGCGTACCGTCGCCTGGTCCGACCTCGATCAGATGAAACCGGTCCGGCGCCCCCAGCCGTCGCCAGGTCTCCACCGCCCACAGGCCGATCAGTTCGCCGAACATCTGGCTGATCAGGGGCGCGGTGATGAAATCGCCACCGGCGCCCAGGCTCGGGCGCGTGGCGTAATAGCCGTCCAGCGGATCGTGCAGACAGCGTGTCACATAGTCGGCGACGGTGATCGGCCCGGATTCGCCGATGTCGCGGACCAGCCGGTCCTTCAGGCTCATTGGCCGGCGTAGGGCGGGTTTTTCCAGGCCCGCCAGATCAGCCAGGCCCCGATCAGGATCATCGGGATCGACAGCAGCATTCCCATGGTCAGCGACCCTTGCAGCGCCTCGGGCATGAAGCCGTCCGGTTCACGCACCGTCTCCAGCGAAGCCCGGATCAGGCCGTAGCCGAGCAGGAACAGGCCGGTGACATAGCCCGGCTTGGCCAGCAGCTTGAACTTCCACACCGCCAGCCACAGCAGGGCGAACAGCCCAATGCCCTCCAGGCCCGCCTCATACAGCTGGCTGGGATGGCGCGGAAACTCGCCGGCCGGACAGAAGCCGCCATAGATCGCGCGGATGCGGTCGTTGCAGAAGATCATGCCGAACGGACCGTCGGTCGGACGCCCCCACAGCTCGCCGTTGACGAAATTGGCCACCCGCCCAAAGAACAGGCCGAACGGCACCGCCGGCGCCACCAGATCGCCCAGCCGCAGCATATTCATGCCCTGGCTGCGGGCGTACAGGATCACTGCGACGATCACGCCCAGCGCTCCGCCATGGAAGGCCATGCCGCCTTCCCAGATGCGGAACACCGCAATTGGATCGCTCCAGATCGGCGGGCTCATCATCGAGCCGTAGAACAGCACATAGCCCAGTCGTCCGCCGACGATGATGCCCAGGGTGATCCATAGGATCAGGTCGTCGATCTGGGCCGGATTGGCCGGCGGCTTGCCCGGCGCCCACAGATGAGGTCGGTTCGACAGCATGACGGCATAACGCCACCCGATCAGGATGCCGGCGATATAGGCCAGGGCGTACCAGCGGATGGCGAAAACGCCGATCTGGAACAGGACCGGATCGAACTCAGGAAAGGTCACGGCGATTCCCCGATTATGAGTGACGCTGACTTAGCAAGCCCGGCGGCGGCTGTCGCCTCACCAGTCGGGCGAAACCCCGGCGCCGTCGAAGATTTCAGTCAGCCGGTCCCGCGTGCCCCGATTTAGATCAGCGGGCAGGGCGTCCAGCGCAAAGAATCCCGTCTCGGCGATCTCCTGGCGTGAGGACCGCTCGCCGGTGTCATAGGTCTCGATGCGAAAGATCAGCACATGGTCGCCGGGAAAGAACCGCTCGTTGGAATGAACGGAAATCAGGCGCGGGCGTGACGTTGCGATCAGGCCGGCCTCCTCCTTGAGCTCCCGCACGGCGGCGGCCTCGGTGGTTTCGCCGGCGTCCACCCCGCCGCCGGGCAGCCACCAGCCTTCAAGGTAGGTGTGGCGCACCAGCAGAACCCGGCCCAGCGCATCCTGAGCCACGATCCGCACGCCCAGCGTCTTGGCCCGCGACAGCCGCGACCAGAAAAAGAACAGAGGCCGGGTGAACGGCTCAACGGCGATGCGCCAAGTCATTCCCTCTGATAGCGGCAAGGCGGCTTGATCGTAAGGGCGAGGGGCCTTATCCGAGGCCGACGTGTTTCTTGGAGCAAGCCCATGCTGGCGATTGGCATCATCTTCGGCTTCATCGCCGTTATCGGCATTTTCAATGTCGTCGAGTTCGGTCGGCTTGATTGATGCCCGAGGCGCGCGGAGCGGCCCTGGTCACCGGAGCCGGCCACCGGATCGGGCGCGCCATCGCGCTGAGGCTGGCGCAAGCCGGCTTTGACATCGCCATCCACTATCGCTCAGATGCCGCCGCCGCCGCTGCGGTCGTCTCAGCGGTTCAGGCGCTCGGCCGCCGGGGTGCGGCGCTGCACGCCGACCTTGCCGACGAAGCGGCCGCCCGCAATCTGATTGCGCTCGCCGCGCAAGCGCTCGGGCCGCTGAACGTCCTGGTCAACTCTGCCTCGGCGTTCGAGGATGACCGCGCCGGCCGCCTCGGGCGCGCAACCTGGGACCTGCATTTCGAGACCAATCTGCGCGCGCCTCTGGTCCTGGCCGAGGCCTTCGCCGAACAGGCGCAAGACGGCGCTTCGATCATCAACATCCTCGACCAGCGGGTCTGGAAGCCGACGCCGCAGTTCTTCTCCTACGCCCTGTCGAAATCCGCCCTGTGGAGCGCGACCCGGATGCTGGCCCAGGCTTGGGCGCCGCGGATTCGTGTCAACGGCGTCGGGCCGGGCCCGACCCTGGCCTCGACTCACCAGAACGCCGAGAGCTTCGCCGCAGAGGCGGCAGGAACCCTGCTGGGCCGATCCGTCGACCCAGCCGAGGTGGCTGACGCAGTGGTCTGGCTCGTTGACGCCCGCGCCGTCACCGGCCAGATGATCGCCGTCGATTCCGGTCAGCATCTGGGCTGGCGTACGCCCGACGTCCAGGAGCCGTGAGCCGTGAGCACTGATCCGATTCTCGACCACCTGACGGTGTTCGTACGCGGTCTGGCTGTCGAGGCCGCCATCGGTATCCACGACCATGAAATCGGTCGCACCCAGCCGCTGGTGCTGGACGCCGAGCTGGACTTGACGCCGCACCACGTTGACCGTCTGGCCGACACCTACAACTACGAAGGCGTCGCCGAGGCGGCGCGCGCTCTGGTCGCGGCTGGCCATGTCGGCCTGGTCGAGACCTTCGCCGAGCAACTGGCCCGCGCTCTGATGTCCGATGAGCGGGTGAGGCGCGTGCGCGTAAACGTGTCCAAGCCCGAAGCGATCCCCGGGGCCGAGGCGGCGGGCTGCGTCATCGTGCTCAGCCGATGAACGCCTGTCGCATTGCCGCCCGGCGTCACGCCCGCTAGGGATAGAGACCCCTGACGAGGACGCATGGCCGAGCCTGAAGCCCCCCAGACCAACGCGCCCCAGCCGCATGATGATTTCGACGATGACCTCGTCGGCTTCGCCTCGCCGCGCGCGCTCAGAGGGGCTCCCTCTCAACGCCCTGTGGCCGTCGCGCCAGAGCCAGGGCCGGAGCCGGAATCAGAACCGACGCCGACCGCACCCGAGCCCGATCCGGGTTTTGTGACGCCCGAGCCCGAGCCCGAGCCCGAGCCCGCGCCACCGCCCGCAGCAGCTCCCCTTGCGCCGCCAGAACCCGAATCCGAATCCACGACGGAGGTCGAGATGACGGCTGACGACGAGCCGGCCCCACCCCAGGCGTCGGACACCAAGGCCGGGATCGCCGGAGCGCCCGAATCCGGGTCGGCGACCCTGAGCCCTCGTCCTGAAGCGGCGCCCGTTCCGGCGCCGGCAGACGACGGATTCGGCCGGGCGGGCGCAACCCGCTCTTTCGAGCGACCGGCGGGCCGGCGCGACCCGGGGGTCACCGCCGAGGGCGATGCGCGCCTGAGCCTGGTGATCTACGTCTGCCTGATCGCCGCTTCGGTCAGCATTGGTCTGACGGCGGTGCTGGCGCTGTTTCTGGGTTGGACGGGGCGTCTTCTGGTCAAGGGTTGGACCCGTTCGCACCTGCTCTATCAGGTGCGCACCAGCCTGGTCGGGGTTATCGCGGGCGTGGTCGGCGTGCTGACCCTGCCGTTGGGGGTCGGCGTGTTCATCCTTAGCCTGACAGTCATCTGGGTGGTGGCGCGCGCCGCCGCCGGCCTGATCAAGCTGTTGCGCCGCGAAGAGATACGCAACCCCCGAACCTGGAGCCTGCCATGAGCGATATCCGTGACCACGATCTGGTGGCCGAGGAGGGCCGTCCCGCCGCCGCGGTTGTCTGGCTGCTCTATATTCTCAGCATTCCGTCGGCCGGGACGCTGGCGGTTGTCGGCCTGATCGTGGCCTATGTCGCGCGCGGCTCGGCCCGGGGCTGGGTCCTGACCCATTTCGACCAGCAGATCCGCATCTTCTGGCAGTCGTTCTGGTGGCACGTTGTCCCGTGGGTGGTGATCGGCCTGCTGTGCCTGGTTCTGATCGGTCTGATCTTCCTGTGGGTGCCGGCAGTGATCAGCTTCATTTTGCTGATCTGGTTCACGGTCAAGAGCGTGTTCGGCCTGCTCGCGCTGATCCAGGCCAAACCCGCGCCCTAGATCGCGATCAGCCGCCGCCGCCTGCCGCCGCCCGCTCCTGCAGGTCATTGATGTTGATGCGCATGCCCATGCCGGGCATTTCGACGTCTCCCGCCCGCCAGCCTTCGGGGCATTCGCCCTGGTAGGCGGCCTGGGTCACCACCTGGGTCGAGCCGTTCATCGCCGCCATCGGCGAGCCGGTCGTGGTGACGGTGGCCTCCATCCGATAGGCGGTCTGGAAGTCGCCGGTCAGCGACCCGACGGTTTCCGTGACGCCGCCGCCCGCCGGCGCGCAGCGGCTGGTGAAGCCGAAGCCGTCCGGCGTCCGCGTAACGTTCTGGGTGCAGGCTTCGGCGTTGGGTGCTTCGGCCATGCCGGTGTTCAGCGCGGTCATGGACTCATCCATGCAGATCCGGCTGGTGATCGAGCCTCCGTTGCCGCCAGGGAAGGAGGCGGTGGTCTGCCACAGGCCGGCGCGCACGCGCGCGTCAACGGCGTCGCCCCCGGAGGCTGAAGCCTCGGTCGCGGCGCTCTCGGCCGGAGCCGCGCCGGCGTCGGCGCTTGCTCCACCTTCGTCTGCGGGCTGGCAAGCGGCCAGGCCCAGGGCGGCCAACAAGGCCGAACAGGCGCTCAAGGTCTTCATCGGAGTGCTCCTTCTCGGCGGCCGTCGCTCGCCGCATGACCCGCTTTCAACGCCGTCAGGAAACCACAGGTTCCTAGCCGACGAACGAGGTTCATGCTTATCTTGATCCTAAGCAAGGGCCAGGGGGATATGTCATGCAAATGAAGTGGATCGTAGCCGTCAGCACTGCGGCGATTTTCGCGGCCGGCGCGGGCCAGGCCGCCGCCCAGCAGTCCGTCCCGCCGGACAGCACGGTTTCGGGCAGCCTGGACAGCCGTGATCCGGTTTCCTCGACCCAGGGCCGCTTTGAGCGCTGGCGGATCGACGCCCAACCCGGCGAGATGGTCGTGTTGCGGATGAATTCCGGTGAAATAGACCCGCTGATTCAGATCGGCCGCACCGGCCCAGGCGGTCAGTTCTATGAGCTGGCCGCCGATGATGACGGCGGCGGCTATCCCAACGCACTGCTGCAATACCGCGCCGCCGAGGGCGGGCAGTATGAGGTGCGCGCCACCAGCTTCGCGAGCGATGATTACGGCGGCTACACGCTCAGCCGTTCCAGCCAGTGGGTAAACACCGGCGTCGACGGCGGCGGCGACGGACTGGCCCAACTGCCGCTCGACGTCAGCGGATATATCGACCTGGACGACCCTGTTGATGGCGATGGTCGCCACTACGAGACATGGCGCATCTTCATCCCTAACCAGCACGTTGTTCGCATCCGCCAGGAATCGGCGGACGCGGATTCCTGGGTCATGCTCGGCCTCGTCGGCGCCTCGGGTGAATGGGTCGGCCTGTTCCATGACGACGATTCCGGCGGCGGGTTGGATTCCGAGTTCACCTATCAATCGGTCGCCGACGATGTGTTCGAGATCCGCGCCTCGACCTATTCGGCGGGAGGGGGCGGCTCCTATCGCCTCATCGTCCAGGACGTCTCGGCCACGGCCGACGGCGGTATGAGTGCTGGCATGATCGCCGGCGGCTGGCTGACCGAGACCGACGTTCCTAGCCCCGACGGCCGGTTCACCGAATACCGCACCTTCTACGCCGTGGCCGGTCAGACCGTCTCCGTTACCCTGCGCTCGCGCGAGTTCGACGCCTATCTGCGGATCGGCCAATGGTCGAACGGGGCCTTCCACGAAATGTGGACCGACGATGATTCCGGCGGCGGCGAGACCGGCTTCGACGCCCAGTCGACCTTCGTGGCGCCGTTCACGGGCCTGTACACCGCCGCCCTGACCAGCTTCTCGGCTGGCGAGACCGGCCTGTTCGACATCGAGGTTCAGGGCTACTGATCCTGCCGGCGGCGGAGCGATCCGCCGCCGGCGTCCAGCCCTGTCCCATGCAGGCTGCGCCTGACGCCGGTGATCAGCGGCGGAGGTGGTAAGTCGGGCCTCGCTCAACCCGCCAACCCCTGCTACCCAAGGCGCATGGAAACCGGAACCTGGATTGCGCTGGGCGCATATTTCGCACTGATGCTGGCCATCGGCGTCTACGCCTGGCGCAAGAGCACCAGCGACGTCTCGGGCTATGTGCTGGGCGGGCGCGACCTGGGGCCGGGGGTCTCGGCCCTGTCGGCCGGCGCCTCGGACATGAGCGGCTGGATCCTGATGGGCCTGCCCGGCGCCATGTATCTGACCGGCCTGTCGGGGGCCTGGATCGCCATCGGCCTGTTCATCGGGGCCCTGGCCAACTACCTGATCGTGGCCCCGCGCCTGCGCGTCTATACCGAGACGGCGGGCGATGCGATCACCATTCCGGACTATTTCGACAACCGTTTCGCCGACCGTTCGCACCTGCTGCGCATCGTCTCGGCGGTGGTCATCGTGGTCTTCTTCACCCTCTATACCTCCTCGGGCATGGTCGCCGGCGGCAAGCTGTTCCAGAGCGCCTTTGGCCTGGACTACGCCTGGGGCCTGTGGATCACCGCCGGGGTGGTCCTGGCCTATACGATGCTGGGCGGCTTCCTGGCCGTCAGCCTGACCGACTTCGTCCAGGGCTGCATCATGTTCGTGGCCCTGATCCTGGTGCCGGTGGTGGCCATGAGCCATGTCGGCGGCGCGTCGGGCGTGGTCGAGACGGTTCGCGGGGTCAATCCAGACCTGCTGGATCTGTTCAAGGGCACCACCATCCTGGGCGCCATCTCGGCCATGGCCTGGGGCCTGGGCTATTTCGGCCAGCCGCACATCCTGGTGCGTTTCATGGCCGTGCGCTCGGTGCGCGACGTGCCGATGATGCGCAACATCGGCATGAGCTGGATGCTGGTCACCCTGGTCGGCGCCCTGGCCGTGGGCCTGACCGGCCTGGCCTATGCGACCCAGCATGGGCTTCAGGTCGATGATCCTGAGACCATTTTCATCATCCTGTCGGACGTGCTGTTCGACCCGCTGATCACCGGCTTCCTCCTGGCGGCCATCCTGGCGGCGATCATGTCGACGATCAGCTCGCAGCTGCTGGTTTCGTCCAGTTCTCTGGTCGAGGACTTCTACGGGACCTTCCTGCGCAAACAGGCGTCCCAGAAAGAGCTGGTCACCGCCGGCCGCCTCGCCGTCCTGGCCGTGGCCCTGGCCGCCATCTATCTGGCCTACAGCCCCGACAGCAATGTGCTGGGTCTGGTCAGCCAGGCCTGGGCCGGCTTCGGCGCCGCCTTCGGCCCCCTGATCATCCTGTCGCTGGTCTGGCGGCGCACCACCCGCAACGGCGCCCTGGCCGGCATGATCGTCGGCGCCGCGACCGTGCTGGTCTGGATCTACGCCCCGCTGGGCCCCGACGGCGGCTCCCTGTCGAGCGTCATCTACGAGATGGTCCCCGGCTTCATCCTCAGCTTCGCGACCATCATCGTCGTCAGCCTGATGGGCAAACCCCCGGCCGACGACATCATCAAGGGCTACGACCTGGTCGAGGCCGAGCTGAAAGAGGCGCGCAACTAGGTCCCGACTGTCCACGGTGGACCGAAAAGCCGGAATGTCTCCATGCGAAGCGGGGATGGATCCCGTCTGCTCTCCCATCGCGTCGGCGGTGGGGAGGCGGTTCGGCGCAGCGCGGCGAACCGGAGGGGGCGACAGGCGGCGGGACGCGGTGGTGGAGAAGACCATGCGGGTGAATTGAGGCGAGCCGGTGGGGCGCCCGGCGCCGCCCACCGGTCGCCTGCAGCGACCGGCCCCTCCACCGCTATGCGGTCCCCCGCCCCAGCGCTGCGCGGCAGGGCGAAGACGGGTGCGGCTCATTGGTCGGCTCCGGCGGCGGCCGTTGCGGCGGCGTAGCGTTCGACCATGACGGCATATTGCGGCTCCAGCGGCTCGCCGGCGTGCAGCTGCAGGGCCAGTCGTACGGCCAGCTCCTGGATGAAGTCGCGCATGATGTCGCCGCGGGCCCGAGCGCCGTCGGGGTCGTGATCCGAGTCCATCCAGGGCAGCAGGTCGTCGAGCGCGGCGATGGAGCGGGCCGCGTCGGCGAAGCGGCGGGCGTCCAGGGCGCGCCCCTGGCGCAGGGCGACATCGGCCAGGGCCAGGGCCTTGCGGGCCAGGACGCCGGCCTGAAGCTCGGGAATGGGCCACAGATCGCGCACAAAGGCGGCCTCGGCGTCGGTCGGCGGGCGGGTGAGAGGATCGCCGACCGCTCCCGGCAGGGCCTCGGCCCCGGACAAGGTCGGGTCAGCCCCGGACGGACCGGCCGTATCGGCCCAGACGGTGGAGGGCGGCTGGGTCCGGGTGCGGGCAAAGGCGCGCTTGGTCCAGCCCTCGCGCGCCGCGCGCTTGCGAAGCGCCGAAACCGAAACCCCAAACCGCGCCGCCACCGTCGGCCCCGAAGCCCCCGACAGATAGGCATGACGAATGAGATGCCAGGTCGTCAGCCCGACATGGCGATAGGTGGTTCGGGGTTTGGCCTGCATGGCCGGCTCCTTCGAAACTTCAGTCGTTGTGACGACGAAGGATAAGGGCGCGGCGAGGGACGGGGGTTTTGCGGGGTGAGAAGGGCGTGATTACAGCGCGAAATGTCGGGAGGATTGGGGGAGGGTGGACGATTTGTGGGTGCTTGTCGTTCGCGGCCTCTAGCGATGGACACAGATGGGCCGTGGCCATGTCGTCGCTGCGTCGAGGCGCCCCGTCGTTCAGCTTGCGGCCGAGCCGCCCCCTTGGTCGCCTTCAGTTCGTATTCCTCGCGGCAGGCGGCGCAGGAGAAATCCAGCACCTGGGCATTGGCCTGCGCCGGGCTGTTCCGGGCGGCCCTTCCGGCCGCCGGGGTGAGCGGTGATTCAAGGGACCCGCATCCCCGGCTGCCCGGCCACGAGCGCCCCCAGCCGCCCCGCCGGCCCGGCCCGATAGACGATCACGAACAGCGGCTGGCCCGCCTCGGTGGTCACCGGCTCGGCCTGCGCCCGCGCGGGGCCGGTCAGCGGGGCGATGCAGGGCAGGGCGGGGAGGAGGAGGCGGAGGAGGGACATGGGAGTGGCTCCCGTTGCAGAGACGGAGCCAAGGCGGCGAGGGGCGGCAGTGGAAGCGGCGCGAGCGACGACCCCACCTCCGACCTCCCTCTCCCGGCGGGAGAGGGCCGATGAGCGCCCGGCAAGCGGAGCGGCCGACTGCGCGAAGGGTGAGGGGTTAGCCTGTCCGGAAAGACCCTCAAGCCGCGCGTCGCAGTTCCCGCTCACAATCGATTGGCGATCCCGTTAGTTCGCCCGTTTGCTCGCTTCGAAAGGCGATTTGAAACTCGATCGGCCCATCCAGAAGAAGGCGACAAACCGGTGTGCCATCTACCGTCAGCGAGACCAGCTCGCGGTCGAGAACCATCAGTCGGATTTCGCCTTCAGTCAGCGAGAACCCGCTTACCAAGAGACCCTGCGCTGTAGCCTGCTGGTGAAAGTTCGCGAACTCTATCCAACCCTCCTTCCGCGCCGCCGAAGCAGCAAGGCGAGGGTGCCTGATAGGGCTGGTGTAGGCACAGACGTGCTTGTCGAAGCGCTCCCTACTGTTGACGCTGAACGCACCCTTCCGAGGCCACACCTGATAGACCATCGCGCCGCAGCGGTATCGGGTGGCCACTTCCGACATCCCGGGTTTCTTGCTTCGAGCGCTAACCCATTCCGCGAAGAATGAAGGCGAGTTCGAATGACCCTGTCCCTGCCCAATCGGACAGTTGCAGCCAGGCCGGTGGTTGAATCCGCGACAACTCATGTGCGCCCCCTGGATCTGCAAGTGCATCAGGTCACAACACGACGACAATTTCGGTCATATCAGATCAACAGGTAGATGTCGAACAAAGCAAGAACAAAACATGTGGGAAGGTAAGCGGCATTGCCCGCTCATTGGCCCGCGCCCTGTCGAGCGGCGCCGTTCCACAGGCCGGACAGAACAGACTCGCCGCCGCCCAATGCTCGCTGACCGCCCGCACGTTCCGGGTAGGGCTCGTGTAGATCGCCTGATCCTCGGCGAGGCCGAGTTGGCTCCACAGTTCGTCAGGATCGGCCATGCGGCGAGCATGGCGGCCACGTGCCTAATCAGGCCTTACCGCGCATGTAGCCGGACTCGATGGGGCTAAGGCTGTGGGTTTGGTCACAAACCCGAAATTTTGATTACGCAAGGGGCAACGGCAAGCTCGAAGTAGCTGAGCTCAACGGAACACGCTGCAGGTCGCTCAGCGAGAGCTAACCCACGACCTGAAGACCGCCCATGCCGACTCCATGTCTCGAGGGCGTTCGTAGAAATGTTTAGTGTCCCCCCATCCTCCCGGCTTCGCGTACATCTTGTGCTCGCGATCCTCCCAGTAAACCGTCCAGCCCTTGTAGTATCCGAGTTCCTTCCACGCCATCTTCAGTCTCTTTTCGGCAGCGCTAATATGGGCGGCAGCAGCTTGGCGGATTCGCGCATCGCTGAAGGCAAGGCCATCTGCGTCGCTGTTTTGGACAAATCTCTTCGCGTGGCTAGTTGCGAGAGAAAAATCATATCCGCGCCTTCGATGCCGATAATCAAAATCTCGATCCCGTGACGCTTGGCCTTGGCCGCGCTCTGCAAAGTTGCGGCCTTGTCGTCGGGCACGCCGTCCGAGACGATGCAGACAGCCTTGCGTCGCGATAACGATTGTAGATGTTCAATCGCCGCGTCGATCCCTAGATGCATGGCCGTTCCGCCATCGGCAGACCAAGGCAGGGCATCACTGAACGCCTTAAGATCACGGGTGGGAAGGCAGGCGAAACGAGCATGATAGTCGAAACAGATGAGGCCGACGGTCCATCCGTCCGCTACGGCCTGTTTCGCAAAATCAGCAGCTCCGACACGAGCTTGGCCTAGCGATTTGCCATCCATGCTGCCCGAACAGTCCAGCAGCAGGATCACTTCGGCGTGTAGGCCCGTTCGTCGTTCAGAAGGTCCGGTGGCCGAACGCTTTGCTATTCCTCGCCAGTCGTCCGACGGGACAACAACACTCTTGTTGTCCGTCATTTTGAGATGCCGAGCCGCTTAGCTTCAGCATAAGCGTCATTGATTTGCTGGAAGCGACGCGCGTCTTTGATTACGCCCTGATCAGTGTTGTAGGCTTTTACCAACGCCAGATAGAGAATCCTTACGAGCTCAGGCGGGCTGTCCGAGTTGGCGTTAAGCCTCGCCAATACGAGGTTTGAATTGTCGCGGATGGAAAGCGTGTCGTCCCAGATGTCCGCTGGGGTTGCTTTCCGCTGAGCAGGTCCCCCTGCTGGAACCATATTCCCCACAGCCTCTAGGGATTGTTGAACCCCGGCGATGTTTGATAGTATCCAATCAAAATTTCGATGCTGAGTGGCTTCATGGACGGCACCGGATTCTATAAAATCCCTGACCTCATCTAGTCGAGACAAAAGTGATGTGTGGCCGGCTGCTACAATTCTATCCAAGACGACGTTGTACGTCGAGGTCATTTTCTTGAACGATATAGCGATCTTCGAAAGAGCTTCAGCATCGGAGCGAGCAGACGCCATGACTTCGGCAGCTACAGCGTCGGCCGCAGAAGGATCGCTCATTATCCGCTGTCTTTCGCGATCAAACGCTGACACCAATTCATCGTGTCTCGATGGAGAAGGGGGTAGCCCGACAGATTCTACGACCGTTTGCGAAGCGTCTTCGATGGCTTGCAGTGTTGCGAATACTGTCCGCATCGGGGCGGTGAGGGTTTTCGCTGCTTCCTCAGCAGCCTCACGAATCGTCGGTTCGAAGCTCCATTTTGTAGCTAGCCAATAGCTGGCGTAAATTCCGAAAGCGCCACCGCCAATCGCTGTGGCCCACGCCCGAACAGTATCGATGTTCGTGTTCGACGTCGCGCCGAGTTGCGAGAGGACAAAAGGCGTCGCTCCCGCAGCTGCCAATGCAGCTGCCACGCACGCAAAGAAGATTGCAGCCGACCTCAGATTGGCTGCCACTCGTTCTACATGCTGTGGGTCAGGTTGAAGATCGAATCCATTCGGGCTCGTCACGACTTGAAGGGATGCTGAGCCAGCAGCCGCGATCTGTGAGTTTTGGGTCGCTCGATGTATGGCTAATGCAGCACCCCCGGCCAAACTCAACGCAGCGCCATAAAGCCCGGCAACTATCGCGATGCTGAGAACATAGAGCGCAAGCGCAATTCCAGCCGCAATGACGATCAGCTTGCCAAGAGCATCGCCCATAGGTTTCGCTCCCTCGACGCTGGATCACAGAATAGCGTTCGATCAAAGCCTAGGCTAGGCCTTTTAACCGCCGAGCGCACGCCAATCAAAAATCCGCCCTACCGCCGCCTCTTCCTGAACGCCTCCGCCTTCTCGGCCGCCGCCTCCGCCCGCCAGCGCTTCGGCGCTGACGCGTCCACCTCTTCCCCCGCCCCGGTGAGGGCCTCGTTGGCGAACTCCAGGTCGAGGAGCTTCATCTTCTTGATCTCGTCGCGCAGGCGGGCGGCGGTTTCGAATTCCAGGTTGCTGGCCGCCTCGCGCATCCGCGTTTCCAGGTCCTTCAGCGCCGCCTGGAAGTTTGATCCCACGAACGGCTTGGCTTCCTCGGCTACGCCCGGGCGCGTCAGGCGGTCCATCTCGCGGCTTTCGTAGGGGCTGGCGAGGATGTCCTTGATGTCGCGGCGCACGCTTTCGGGCGTGATGCCGTGTTCGGTATTGTAGGCCTGCTGCTTTTCGCGGCGGCGCTCGGTCTCGGCCATGGCGCGCTGCATCGAGCCGGTGATGCGGTCGGCGTAGAGGATGACGCGACCGTCGACGTTGCGCGCGGCGCGGCCGATGGTCTGGATCAGGCTGGTCTCGGAGCGCAGGAAGCCTTCCTTGTCGGCGTCCAGAATGGCGACCAGGCCGCATTCGGGGATGTCCAGTCCCTCGCGCAACAGATTGATGCCGATCAGACAGTCGAAGGCGCCCAGGCGCAGGTCGCGCAGGATCTCGATCCGCTCCAGCGTCTCGACGTCGGAGTGCATATAGCGGACCCTCAAGCCCTGCTCGTGCATATATTCGGTCAGGTCCTCGGCCATCTTCTTGGTCAGGGTGGTGACCAGGCTGCGATAGCCGCGCGCGGTGGTCTCGCGCACCTCGGCGATGACGTCGTCGACCTGGTTGGCGGTGTCGCCCGAGACCGGGCGCACCTCGACCGGCGGATCGATCAGGCCGGTGGGGCGGATCACCTGTTCGGTGAAGACGCCGCCGGTCTGGTTCAACTCCCACTGGCCCGGCGTGGCCGAGACGTGGATGGTCTGGGGCCGCATGGCGTTCCACTCGTCGAACTTGAGCGGGCGGTTGTCGATGCACGACGGCAGGCGGAAGCCGTATTCGGCCAGGGTGGACTTCCGGCGATAGTCGCCCCGGTACATGGCGTTGATCTGGCCGATGGTGACGTGGCTCTCGTCGACGAACAGCAGGGCGTTGTCGGGGATGTATTCAAAGAAGGTCGGCGGCGGCTCGCCCGGCGCGCGGCCGGTCAGCCAGCGCGAATAGTTCTCGATGCCGGCGCACGAGCCGGTGGCCTCCATCATCTCGATGTCGAAGCGGGTGCGCTGTTCGAGGCGCTGGGCCTCCAGCAGCTTGCCGTTCTCGATCATCCAGTCGAGCGTCTCCTTCATCTCGGCCTTGATGCCGTTGACGGCCTGGTTGAGTGTCGGGCGCGGGGTGACGTAGTGGCTGGCGGCATAGACGGTGACCGCCTGCAGATCGGCGGTGGCCTTGCCGGTCAGGGGATCGAACTCGGCGATGCTTTCGATCTCGTCGCCGAACAGGCTGATGCGCCAGGCCCGATCCTCCAGGTGGACCGGGAAGATCTCGATGGTGTCGCCGCGCTTTCTGAAGGTGCCGCGCTCGAACGCCTGGTCGTTGCGCTTATATTGCAGGGCGACCAGATCGGCCCTCAGCTTGGCCTCGTCGATCCGCTCGCCCGGCTTCAGGGTGAAGGTCATGGCCGTATAGGTCTCGACCGAGCCGATGCCGTAGATGCAGCTGACCGAGGCGACCACGATGACGTCGTCCCGCTCCAGAATGGCCCGCGTCGCCGCGTGCCGCATCCGGTCGATCTGCTCGTTTATCGAGCTGTCTTTTTCGATGTAAGTATCTGTTCTTGGGACATAAGCTTCGGGTTGGTAATAGTCATAATAGCTGACGAAATACTCGACCGCATTGTCCGGGAAGAAGGCCTTGAACTCGGAATAGAGCTGGGCGGCCAGGGTCTTGTTGTGGGCCAGGATCAGGGCTGGGCGCTGGGTCTGTTCGATGACCTTGGCCATGGCGAAGGTCTTGCCCGAGCCGGTGACGCCCAAGAGCACCTGATCGCGTTCGCCGGCGTCGGCGGTGGCCACCAGCTCGGCGATGGCGGCGGGCTGATCGCCCGAGGGTTCGAAGGGCGAGACCATGCGAAAGGGCTTGTGACGGCTGGCGCCCGGTCGATCCGGGCGGTGCGGAACCCAGCCCTCCGGCGCGCCGGGGGCCTCTTCGGGAGTCAGACGCGGCCCGTCCGGCATCGGCGCAAACATCGGCATCCGCGCCATCGGATCGGCGGCGGGGATGAAGGTGGCGGGCGCTTCAGAGACGCCGGGGGCAGTCGGTTTGCGGGGAGAACGGGCCATGAACGCCAATGTAGGGCGGGTGGCCGCCGAGAGCTAGCGCGGTGCGGCGTCGCCTTGACGAATCGCGCCCTCGCGGCGGTCATGCAGGATGATCCGAGCGTGGAGACCTGTGGCGACGTTGGCCGTGCTGGCGCTGTTGGCCGCATGCGGTGGGCCTCGCTATGCGCCGGGACCGACCCAGCCGGCCCAGCCGACGCGCCCCTCTGGGCCGGGCGGCGGCGGCCTGATCAATCAGCGGGTTGATGACCGGACCATGGACCGGATCGGCCAGGCGGTCGGCGACTATGAGCAATGCCATGCCGAGCTGGCCGCGGCGCGCGTGGAGTTCAGCCCGATGCCGGACCGCGATGACGGGACCGGCTGCGCCTATGTCGACGCCGGGCTGGTGACGGTGGACTGGGGCACGGTGGCGCGGCTGAGCCCCGAGCGCCCCTTGCTCAGCTGTCCGGCGGCCCTGGCCATGTCGATCTGGCGCCGACAGGTGGTCGAGCCGGCGGCGCGCGACATATTTGGCTCGGACGTGGTCCAGATCGACCTGATGGGCGCCTATTCGTGCCGCAATGTGAACGGAGCGGCGAGCGGCCGGCGCAGCGCCCATGCGCGGGCCAATGCGCTGGACTTCGGCGGGGTGCGGCTGAGGGATGGGCGGCGGATCACGGTGCTGAACGGCTGGTCGGCCGGTGGCGACGAGGCGCGGTTCCTGCGGCGCGTGCGCGATGAGAGCTGCAGAATCTACGGCACGGTGCTGTCGCCGGACTACAATGCCGCGCACCGCGATCATCTGCACTTGGAAATCCGCGAAGGAACGTGGACGATGTGCCGTTAGGCGGCGGCCGGAGGGACTGATGCTGGGCTGGATGAATATCGCGCGCGGACTGAAGCTGTTGGCTCTGGTGTTGTTCCTGACGCCGTGGCTGGTCGTGTCATGTCAGGGCAGCCCCCTGATCGAGGCCTCCGGACTGCAACTGATCACCGGCGATATCGAGCCGTCGCGCGACAGTCCGCTGGGTTCGATGATGGCCCAGAACCAGGCGGACGTGATGGCCGCGGAGGCGGGCGACACTGAAGCGGGGGCCTCTGATCCGGCGGCGTCCGAGGGCATCCAGGGCGCGCGCTGGTGGGTCCTGGGCGGGGCGGTGCTGATCGCAGCGGGGATCGTGCTGAGCTTTGTCCTAAGACCGCTCAAGACGGCGGCGATAGCCATGCTGGCGGCCGGAGCTCTGGCGCTGGCGGTGCTTGGCGGCGGCATGGCCTGGACCATCAATGCGTTCGAAGCCGAGATGCGCGCGGCCTTCAGTGAACAATCAACGGGCGATGACGAGATGGCCCAGCTCGGGCGCAACATGGCCGCCGGCCTCGCCGGGGCGATCCAGATCGAGGTCAAGGCAGGCTATTGGTGGACCCTGGCGTTGCTCGGACTCGGCGTCGGGTCGGCCTTCATGGCGATGAGCGGCGCGCGGCTACCGCAGATCACGGTCAGCCCGAGGGAAGGCTAGGGGGCGGCTTTGCTGACAGCGGCCAGCGCTCGGGAGGCCTTTACAACTATCCGTCATGGCCGGACCTGTTCCGGCTGTCCATTGTCCCGGATCGATCTGATCGAGGCTCCGCCGGGGGATGCACCCGATCAATGGGTTCCCCGAACGAGCCCGGGAATAACAGGGGAACAGGGGGCTACAGGACAAAGATGGCAGAGCCGGAAACCAGGCCATGAAACAGGCCATTGAACATTTCGTTCGGCTGCTCGACCCGAACACCGTGGTCGGGGCGCTGCTGCTGGCGGCGGTCATGCTGGTGGGAGGCTTGGTCCTGTCGGCGATGCTGCGGCGTGGCCTCAAGGCGGTGATCCTGCATGACCACTCGCAGCGGATCGACCAGATCACCCTGTCCTTCGTCAGCCGGCTGTTGATCCTGGCGATGTGGCTGGTGCTGGTGACCGTCTATGCGCATCTGGTGCCGGCGCTGAATCGGGTTGGCACGGCGTTGCTGGCCGGGGTCGGGCTGGCCTCGATCGTGGTCGGCTTTGCGGCCCAGACGACGCTGGGTAATCTGGTCTCGGGGATCAGCCTGGTGCTCTACAAGCCGTTCCGACGCGGCGACCGGCTGCAGGTCATGGCCCCGACCGCCGACCAGTGTGAGACCGGGGTGGTCGAGGACATGTCGCTGGGCTTCACCATGCTCAGGACCGATGACGGCCGCCAGATCATCATCGCCAACGGGGCCCTGGCCCAGCAGGCGATGATCAAGCTGCCGCCCCCGTCCTCGACCCGGGCGGCGGCCAAGGCGCGCTAGCTCTCGGCGATAGCGTCGAAGGCGCCGAAGATCATGCGCTTGCCATCGAAGGGCATATCCATGCCGGACATTGGGCCGTTGGGGTCCATCAAGATGGCCCAGGCTGCGTCGCGGGTCGCCTTGTCCGGCCAGGTGATCCAGCCGACGGCGACAGTCTCGCCTTCTTTGAGGGCGACGGCCTTTTTGAAGTCGGTCAGCTTGCCGTCCGGGATGTCGTCGCCCCAGGTGTCGATGACCTGAAGCGCGCCGTACTCGCGAAAGATCTTTCCGACCTTCTGGGCGAAGGCGATGTAGGCGTCCTTGCCGTCGCTGGGGGCGGCGGCGACGCTGATGTCGAAATAGGCCACGGGTGTCTCCTGGTGTTGGGGTGAGGGGGGTCAGCCGGCGGCGTCGGCGGCGGCGAGAATGGCGGCGATGTCGAGCTTCTTCATCGTCATCATGGCTCTAAATCCGGCCTGGGCGCGAGCCGGATTGGCTTCGCGGTGTAGATCCATCAGGGCGCGCGGCGTGATCTGCCAGCTGACGCCCCAGCGATCCTTGCACCAGCCGCACATGCTTTCGGCCCCGCCATTGCCGACGATGGCGTCCCAGAGGCGGTCTGTCTCAGCCTGGTCTTCGGTCTGGATGAGAAAGGAAACGGCCTCGGTCTGGGGAAAGACCGGACCGCCGTTCAGGGCCAGGAATGAGCGACCGCCCAGGGTGAACTCGACCATCAGTTCCTCGCCGATGGAGGTCGAGGGATTGTCGGCCGGCGTCAGCGCAACGTGATCAATCCGGCTGTCGGGCAGGCCCAGCGAGACATAGAATTCGGCCGCCGCTCGGGCCTGGCCCCGGTCGTACCAGATGCAGGGGGTGATCTTGTCGGGCATGGCGGGGGCCGGGTTTGCCGATCGGGGCCGCCAGCTTGGGCCTGAAATGCGGTTTTGTCATCGGCTAGGCGCGCCGGCTTCCGCGCCCGCCGCGGGGTGCTGCATGGCTGCGCGCCACAATGACCCGGCGCTTGTGGGTGATCGAGCGCGTCGGCGGCCTAGGCGGCGCGGATTGAACCGCCGTCGAAGGCCAGAGGCTCTGTCAGGCCCGGATGTCGAGGAGGGCCTCGGTCATGGCGTCGGCGGTTTCGAGCACCTGAAGGTTGGCGGTCAGCTCGATGACAGCGTTGAGGCGCTCGACGGCTTCATCGGCCACACTGTCCAGTGGATGCCGGGCCGTGCGCTCGGCGCTGGCGGCGAAGCGGTCGAAGGCGTGACGGATGCCGGAGGCGGCGTTGGCATAGACGGCGTTCATGGGTCCCTCGCATTCTGCGAGCGGACACCGTGCGCCCCTGGCGCCTAAGACCGCGTGGACGAACGCGGTTAGCGAATGCTTAGCCGCCGGTCGCGGGGGCGGTTTCGGTTGCCGCGGCTCGCTGGCGCTTGAGGCGGGCCCGGCCTAGCCGCCACAGGCCAAAGCCGATGGCCAGCGCGCCGGCAAGCACCGCCACAGACAGCAGCGGTCGGAAGGCGAACCAGGCCAAGGCGATGACCACGGCCCCAAGCAGAACCCCCAACAGGGTCGAAACCAGGCCCAGGCCCATGCCGACCACGGCGCCGATCGGCGGGATGACGTCAGCCATGACCCGCAGCGGTCTGAGCATCAAACCAAAGGCCGTCACCAGGACGAACAGCCCCGCCACGCGCAGCGCCCAGAGCAGGGTGCGGTTGGAGGCTTGAGCGCCCGCGAACATTTGGTCGGCGCCGACGCGGCCGTCCTCGACCAGCAGGATCGTGGCCCCGTTGTCCGCCCGGTAGGGGCTAAAGCCGTCTCCGGACTGGGCCGCGACGACGCTGACCGGGCCGGGCCGGACGGCGCGCCAGCGCACGCGGGTGTCGCCGACCTGGGGGGTTCCGGGATCGGCGCCGAGATAGAGCTCGGATGCCGATACGGTAGCTCTGCGTCCGGCCTGGTTGCGTAGGGCGGTCTGGGTTGCGTCATCCAGCGTCAGGGCCTCGGCCGAGCCGATCTGTTCAATGATCCGGTCGTTCAGGCGCCAGGCGCCCAGCGTGGCGTTGGAGGCTGTGAAGCTGGCGGCTTCGACCGGGAAGGTCGGGTTCTGGTGGCCGCCCGGCTGGCGAAAGTTGGCCGAGTCCTGGCGGGTCTCGGACCAGACCCGGTCGTACTCATAGACGGTGACGGTCTCTTCGCCGCCCCCGACGCGGGTGCGCGTCTCGCTGCGGTTGGTCTCGCGCCACTGATACATCTCGACTTCGCGGGTCAGCCGAAGCGCTGTGGCGCTGACCGGCCAGGCGACGTCGTTCAGGGGGCCGGCGACCGCGGCGTCGCCGGAGACGTGGACGAGTTCGCCCTCGTGGACCGGATCAATGGACTGGTCCGAGACACTCTGGACGATGCCGGCGCCCTGGGTCAGGGCGCGCTCGGTCTGGACCGCGCGGCCTTCGTTCCAACCGAGCAGCCAGATCCCGGCGAACAGGGCGACCAGACCGACCAGAATTCCGGTGAGGGCGGAACCCAGACGGGAGAACCAGCCGGTGCGCGTGGTTTCCGTAAAGTGGTCGCTCATGGTTGGTGCTCCTTTTGGGCGATTGGGATAGCATCGTTCTCAAAAACTGTCAGTCGCCTGCCTTGCCAGCGCCACAGCGACCGGGTCTTGATCGACCTATGAGCGAGTCGGAGCGCCTGAGAGACGTCTTCATCACCGGGACCGGCGCGATGCTGCCCGGTGTGCGGATCGGCAATGACCGGATGGAGGATTTTCTTGGCCGGATCGGCGGCCGACCTTCGGCGGTGGGACGTCGGGCGCTGCGCTGGAACGGGATCGCGGGACGGCACTACGCGCTGAACGAAGCCGGAGAGGCGCTGCATTCCAACGCCTCGATGTGCGCCGATGCGGTGCGCGCGGCGCTGGTTGACGCCGAGCTCGAACTCGGCGCGCTCTCATACCTGGCGGCGGCGGCGACCCAGGGCGATCTCTTGGTGCCGGGTCATGCCAGCTCGGTCCAGGCCGAGCTTGAGGCCGGGCCCATGGAGGTCGCCAGTTTCCAGTCGGTATGCGCCTCGGCCTTGATGGCGGCCAAGGCGGCCTGGCTGAATGTGCGCGCCGGGGAGGTCGAGACGGCGGCGGCGTGCGCCGGCGAGTTCTCGTCACGCTGGTTCCGGCCCAGCTTTTATGAGGGCTCCGCCCTGGTCGACGCCAAGGGACGCCCGGCGATGGAGGCGGATTTCCTGCGTTTCACCCTGTCGGACGGGGCCGGGGCGGTGATCATGGAACCGAGACCGAGGCCGGAGGGCCTGAGCCTGAAGGTGCGCTGGATCGACATGACCTCGCTGGCCGGACGGTTCGATCCATGTATGTGGGCAGGGGCCGCGACGGCGGACCGCGCCGATTTGAAATCGGCCTGGAGCCACGCCGGGCCTGTAGCCGCGCACGCGGCTGGGGCCGTGGCGCTGTTGCAAGATTTCGAGCTGCTCAAGATCGTCATTCGGGCCTGGATCGGCGTCTGGTTGGACAAGGTCGATCAGGGGCGGATCGTGCCGGACGCGGTCGACCATCTGCTCTGTCACTATTCGGCGCGCAGCTTGCGCGAAGAGATCGTCGGCCTGCTGCGGGACACCCGGGCGATGATCCCCGAGGAAAAGTGGTTCACGACCCTGGCCGACAGCGGAAATGTCGGCTCGGCGTCGATCTGGATCATGCTGGATGCGTTCATGAAGAGCGGACGGGCCAGGCCGGGCGAGACCGTGCTGTGCATCGTGCCGGAGAGCGGGCGGGCGATGATCGGATTCATGCTGCTGGAAGTGATTTAATGGCTGACTCTACAAAACCAGATCAAGTCTCGGAAACACTAAGAAAACTTGCGGTGGTTTTTTCTGATTTTGAACAGCGATTGGAGGCGACGCCCCTGATCCGCAAGTTGCAGCGCGGCAGGTTTGAACTGGCTGATTACCAGGCCTTCCTGGTCAATCTGCGCCAGCAGGTGAAGGACGGCGCCCTGTGGATGAGCCGGGCCGCCTCCAACGTCGGCGAAAGCCATCTGGAGCTGCGATCAACATTGATGCGGCACGCCGTGACCGAGCATCGGGACTTCCGACTTCTGGAGGCGGACTATGTCGCCTCGGGCGGCGATCTGGCGACGATCCGAAGCGCACCCAAGAACATCGGGTCCGAAGCGCTTTCGGCCTGGATGTTTCATGAGGCGTCCAAGCCTGACCCGTTCGGTCTTCTGGGCGCCATGTGGATCATCGAGGGCCTCGGCTCGATCAAGGCGCGGCCCTGGGGCGAGAAGGTCCAGGCCCGGCTGAATCTGCCGGATGAGGCGGTGCGTTTCCTGCTCTATCACGGCGACAACGACGCTGAGCACATGGAGGAGTTCCAGGACATGCTGCGCATGGTGCTGCCGAACGCCGATGTGGCCGAGCGGATCGTGACCACGGCGCGGGTCACGGCCCGGCTCTATGCCTTGCAGATCGAGGAGATCGCTACGTGAGCACCGCCCAGGTCCAGGACGATCCGTTCAAGGCCATGGCGCACGATCCGCGTGACCCGGATCCATGGCTGGCGCTGTATCTGGATCACAGTCTGCCGATCGACGACACGGCCAAGCGGTGCCTGCTGATCGGCCAGAGGTCGTGGTCACGGCGCTGGCTGTTCCCGGTCAGCCGGCCGCTGGTGTTCGCCTGGTTCTGCCTGGTCAAGGTGTTCCGCGCGATCACGCCGAACTGGCCCAACGCCAACGGCCCGCTGCACAAGACCATCCATTGGGGACTGCGCACCTTTGGCAGTCCTGAGACCAACACCCTGATCCTGCGTCATTTCCATATCGGCTCGGAGCTCCTGGCGTTCATGAAGGCCAACGCCGGACTGGGCGCCGATGTCGGCAAGGTGACCAGCCATCCTCTAAGGCCGGTGCGGCTCAAGGACATCGAGGCTGATCTATTTCTCCAGCACGACCTGAACGTCTTCAACTTCATCATCGAGCTGAACCAGGCGCTGCGCGCGCAGGGCAAGGATCTGATGCCTGCAGAGCGGCTCGATTTTTCGATGATCTCGGACAGCTTCACCGACTTCGAGGCCTTCCCCGACGGCTGGCTGAACAAGGTCGATGTACAGACCGCAGTGGAGTTCTACACGCCGATGTACGCCCTGATGTTGCCGCGCGCCGATTTCGTGCGGGCGGCGCATTCGCTTCAGCTGGATGAGACGGTGGCGATCTACATCGCCCGTATCCTGGGCACGGACTACCACCTGAACTTCATCAAGAACGGCCATCCGATGATCGCCCTGTCGACGCTGCAGTCGGGGTTTCGGCTGATGATGCATGGGCTGGACTGCGAGGCGCTGCACGGTTGGCTGCGGGTGCTCAAGGCGCGCCAGGCGATGGGATTGCCGATTGACCCGAGGAACCCCAGCGCCTGAAGGACGGCGTCCACCGTGCTTTAAGCCTAAAATAACACCGCAGAATTAAGCTCTAGGCCGGGAAATGGCGTGGGGCCTTGTCCATGGACGACGAACTGCCGGAAGCCAGGGGCTGGGATCGTCTGCGGCGACCCGTCTGGCTGTTTGACAACATCGCCAAACGCCACCTCTACGCCAATGATGCGGCGCTGGCCCTTTGGGGGGCCGACTGCCGTGAGGAATTCTTGGCGCGCGACTGCTCGGATCAGTCCGAAGCCGTGCGCGCACGGACGCTGCGTCTTCTGGAACAGACCGCCGGTGGCGAGGTCGTGATCGAGCGGTGGACCTTCTACCCCCACGGTGTGCCGACTTCGGCCAAGGTGTTGGTCAGCACCCATGTCATGCTTGGCGGTCGACCCGTGATCATGATGGAGGCCGAGGCCCTGGAGGCCGACGCCGACCAGGCCCGGTCGCTGGAGGCGTTCCGCCATTCGTCTTCGCTGATCGGGCTGTTCGACCGGGAGGGAAGGGCGCTGTTCCGCAATCCGGCCGCCTATGAAGCGTTCGGCGCCGGCGATCTGCGGATCGATCAACGCTACGTCAATCTGAGCGCGGCCGAGGAGCTGCTGACCTCAGCCTGGGCCGGAACGCCGACATCAAGCCTGCTGCGCGCCCGCACATCGAGCGGCGAACGTTGGCTGCATACGGCGGCGCGCCAGGTGACTGACCCCGCCACCGGCAAGGACGCCCTGCTGATCAGTAGCCAGGATGTCACGGCCCAGATCGAGGCGGAGACCTCGTTGGCGGCGGTTGCGAGGCGCGCGGACCAGGCCGAGGCGCGTGAGCGGCGCCTGACTGAGATCAGCCACGAGATGCGCACCCCGCTCAACACGATGCTCGGCTTTGCCGAGGTTTTGAGCACAGAGGTCGCCTGCCCCGGCACGCGTGACCGTCTGGACCGGATGGTTGGGGCGGGACGTCGTCTGAGCGAGCTGATCAACGCCATGCTGACGGATGGTGGGCTGCACGCAGCGGCGCCTGTCCAGGTGCATCAGGCCGCGCCGTCGTGCACCGGCCTGGCGCCGTTGCGGATACTCTATGCGGACGACCACGAGAACAACCGGCTGGTGGTGACCGCCATGCTGAGCGCCATAGGCTGGACCTGTGATACCGCCCACGATGGCGCCGAAGCCGTCGAATGCGTCCGCGTCGGCGACTACGATCTTGTGCTCATGGACGTTCAGATGCCGGTGATGGACGGGGTCGACGCTACCCGGGCTATCCGGTTGCTGGACGGTCGAGCGGCGCAAACGCCGATCATCGCCCTGACCGCCAATACGCTTGAGACGCAGCTTCGGCGCTATCGCGCGGCGGGAATGCAGGATTGCCTGGCCAAGCCGATCGCGATGGCGGACCTGGTGCGAACGGTCGCCGCCTGGACGACCCAGCAGCACAGGCAAGACGACCCGGCCGCCGCCAAGCGCGCCTGACCGGATCGCGTCTCAGGCGAATTCTCGCTTGCAGCCCCCCGCGTGCTCATGCGTTGTGTAGGCGTAACGGCATAGGGGCGCCGCGTGACTCTCGAACAGGGATTAGCCTTCGGCCTGGTCGGGTTGACGATCGGCGCCTTCATCTGGGGCCGGTTTCGCTATGACCTGGTGGCTTGCGTGGCCCTGGTGGTGGGACTGGCGGTCGGGGTCATCCCGGCGGAATCGGCCTTTGACGGGTTTCGCAACGACGTCACCGTCATCATCGCCTGCGCCCTGATCGTCTCGGCCGGCTTCGCGCGGTCGGGCGTGGTGGAATGGGCGCTCAGGCCGCTGACGCCTCTGCTCAAGACCGAGCGGACCCAGGCCCCGATCCTGACGGTGATCGTCACCCTATTGTCGATGTGCACCAAGAACGTCGGGGCGCTGGCGATCATGCTGCCGGTGGCGACCAAGGTGTCTCGCACGACCGGGTCTTCACCCTCGCGCCTGCTGATGCCGATGGCCGCGGGGGCCATGGCGGGGGGCATGGTCACCCTGGTCGGCACCTCGCCCAACATCATTGTCTCGGAAGTGCGCCAGAACATCACCGGCGAGCCGTTCGGGATGTACGACTATTCGGCCGTCGGCCTGATCCTGACGGCCCTGATCGTCGCCTTCGTCTCGGTCGCCTATCGGGTCTTGCCGAAGCGCCGCGAGGGCGGGGAAGCGATGGGCGGAGGGGTCGGAGACAACACCTATCTGACCGAGGCGCGGGCGCTCGACGACTGGCCGTTGGAGCAGCGCACGGTCCGGGAGCTGACCGACATGAGCGACGGCAAGGTGCGAATCCTGGCCGTGATCCGGGACGGCAAACGCATGGCCAAACCGCGCGGAAACGTGGTGGTTCGGCGCAGTGACGTGGTGGTGCTCGATGGGCCGCAGGAATCGCTGCATCGCTTCCTTAGCCGCACCAAGCTGGTTCTGACCCGCAACGACAAGCCGATGGTGACCGCCGGCCCGACGGAGGAGCTGGACATCGTCGAGGCCGTCGTCGGCCGCAATTCCAGCCTGAAGGGCCGGACTGTGAGCCAGTCGGACTTTCACGGCCAGTATGGCCTGAACCTCTTGGGCGTGTCCCGAGCCGGATTTGAGATGACGAGCGGATTCAAGGCGGTCCGCCTTCAGCCTGGCGACATCCTGCTGCTGCAAGGACCCGAACACAGCGTGCCGGCGGCGCTGCACGGGCTGGACCTGCTGCCGCTGGTCGAGCGGGATGTTCAACTGGGCAACTCGAACCGGCGCTTCTTGCCGGCCATCGTCCTGGCGCTCGCCATGACCATGGTGGGCCTGGGGCTGGTCCATGTGGCGGTGGCGTTCTTTGCGGCGGCGGTGGCTATCGTGGCGTTCGGCGGCCTGAGGATGCGCGACGCCTATGCGGCGCTGGATGGGCCGCTGCTGGTGTTGGTCGCGGCCATGATCCCGATTTCGGACGCCATTCAGCAGACCGGCGGTTCGGACCTGATCGCGCATTTCCTGGGCCAGGTGTTCACCGATATGCCTGGCGTGCTGGCGGTCGGCGGGGTGCTGTTGGCCTCGATGATCGTGACGCCGTTCCTGAACAATGCGGCCACCGTGCTGATCGTCGCCCCGATCGGGGCGACCCTGGCGCTGCAGTTGGGTTTCCGCCCCGATCCATTCCTGATGGCTGTGGCCGTCGGAGCCGCGTGCGATTTCCTCACCCCGGTCGGCCATCAGTGCAACACCTTGGTGATGCGGCCCGGCGGCTATCGCTTCGAGGATTACGCCCGGCTCGGCGCACCGCTCAGCCTGATGGTGGTGCTGGTCGCGCCACCGCTGATCCTGACCTTCTGGCCCCTCTGACACCCTGTTGATTCGACCCACTTGACAGTGACGTACAGTATGCGACATACACTGTATGTCACACACTATGTGACAGCAAGTGAGGCTCGATGGGCGAGACCGAAACCTATGAGGCGCTGCGGCTGGAGCTGCGTCGCGGTTCGCTGGTCCTGGCGACCTTGGCCCGGCTCAGGAGCGAGCAATACGGCTATTCGCTGCGCATGGCCCTGGCCGAAGACGGCATCGAGATGGAGGAGAGCACCCTCTATCCGCTGCTGCGCCGGCTGGAGAGCCAGGGTCTTTTGACCAGCGAATGGCGCGAGGAAGACAAGCGCAAGAAGCGATTCTACCGGCTCTCGTCCGAAGGCGAGGCGGTGTTGAAGCGCCTGCATGAGGAATGGCGGCGGATCTCCGCCTCGCTCGAGCGGGTGCTGTGACTATGAACAGTTCAAGACAAGGGGATGGGGCCATGCGCCTGATTGACCGTTACCTGGCCGCCGTGGCGGCCCAACTGCCGGCGGCGGCGCGCGAAGACGTGGCAGCCGAGCTGCGCGACGACATCATGAGCCGCATTGAGGCGCGCCAGGAGGCCCTGGGCCGAGACCTGACCAATGACGAGGTCGAGGCGATCCTACGCGAGGTCGGCCACCCGCTGAGCGTGGCGGGCCGTTACGGGGCCGGGCCGCAGCATTTGATTGGACCTGAGCTGTTTCCGTGGTGGCTGTTCGCGGTCAAGGTCGGGCTGGTCGTGCTGATCGGCGTCGCCGCGCTCAGCGTCGGGGTCAAGCTGATCGGCGGTCAGGATTTCAGCCAGGCGATCGGGCAGGGGATCGCCGGATTGTTCAGCGGCGCCGCGACCCTGATCGGCATGGTCACGGTGGCCGGCTACATCATCGAGCGACAGGCGGAAAAGCCATCCTTCCTGACCGACTGGCGGGTGCGCGACCTGGGCATCTTCGAGGTGGCGCGTCTGGACGCGGATGGGTTCAATCGCGCTCTCAACTCCGGCTCCGGCGCACAGCAGAGCGCCCGCGCCGCTTCGGGCCAGACCATGTCGCCGGTGGCGCGGGCCTTGTCGGCGGCGATTGCGGCGGCGGTGCTGACCGCCTGGTGGATCGGCGCGATTCGGTTCGGCGGGTTGCCGATGGATCAGTGGATCGTCGAGGTCGCCGGTGTCGACTACACCCAGGCTATCCGCGACACCGTAACCATGATTTTCTGGCCGTTCGCCATCTATGGCGGTGTGCGGGTGCTGTTCGATCTGTTCCGGGCGGCCAATCCGCGCGCCATCCGGCTGACAGCGCTGGGCGACATCGCGCTATCGTCGGGACGACTGGTGGTCTTCAGCTGGCTGGCTCTGGCCTCGCCGCTGAGCCGGGCGCTGGGCGTCGAGGACGTGTGGTCGGTGGTCGAACGCATCCGCGACCTGATCCAGACCGGCGTGCAAACTGGTGTCTGGAGCCTTTCGGGGATCGTGGTGATGATCCTGGCCTTCATGATCGTTGAGCCTGCCGGTCAGATCCTGACCAGCGCCTGGCGCTTCGTCAGCGGCCGCGATCGCCGCATCGAAGCCTGGGAAGAGCGGCGCGCCTGACCGATCAGGGGGAGGGGTCTTCAGGCTCCTCCCGCACCGGCTCGGCGGGCATCATAAGCTCGTCGGCTGCATCGTTGGAGCTGGGTTCCGCGGCGGCGGGCTTGGCGGCGGCGCGGGTGCGCGGCGCCGGCTTGGTCTTCACCCCCAGCAGTTCGAGCGCCTCGTCGCCTTCGCGGCCCAGGATCGACCGGATCCGAAGGTCGGTCTGGGGGAAGGGGATCTCGATGCCGGCCTGATCCAGCGCTTCGGCGATGGTCCAGGTATAGGCCGCGTGCATGGCCGCCGGGCGTTTGACCGCCGCCTGGGTCGGCCAGACCAGAAGCTCGAAGTCCAGACCGCTCTCGCCGAAACCGACCAGCCAGACCTGGCTCTTGCGCTCGTCTGTCTCCGGCAAGGTGAAGGGCGAGGCCTTGGCGGCCGCCAGCACGGCGTCACGCACGACGTTCCGATCCGCGCCGTAAGCCACCGAAAATGGAATGTGGATCCGGCGGGTGTCGCCCTTGAGCGTCCAGTTGGTGACCGGCCTTTCGATCAGCTGCGAGTTGGGCACCAGGACGTTGATGTTGTCATTGGTGCGGATGCGGGTGGCGCGCGGTCCGATTTCGACCACGGCGCCGCGCACGCCGCCTTCCAGCTCGACGTAGTCGCCGATGGAGATCATCCGGTCGAAGATCAGGAAAATGCCCGAGACGAATTCCTTGACCACCCCTTGCAGGCCCAAGCCGACGCCGATGCCGATGGCCCCAGCGAAGACAGCCAGCGATGACAGATTCACCCCGGCCGCCGACAGGGCGAACATGATCCCCGCCGTGAGGATGCCGTAGCCGGCCAGCTTCTCGAGCAGATACAGCGCCCCGGCGGTGCGTGAGGCCCGGCTGCGCATCCGCCTCAGACCGCGGGTGACCCCCCAGGACAGCAAGGCCGCCGCCACCAGGACGGTTGCGGCTGAAACCAACTCGCCCAAGGTGATCGTCGCCCCGGCTATCTCGAAGATGCGGGTGCGTTCGATGGCCTGGATGTCGGGCGATTCGAGGACGGCCACATTGGCCAGATGCGGGTTCATTGCGGGTTACCTAGACCGGATCGGTCGGGAGCGGCGGCGGCGTGGCGGCGGGTTCCTCGGGCAGAGGGATAAACTCCTCGTCATCACCAGCGGGGAGCTTCATCCGGCCGGCCTTCCAATCGGCCTTGGCGGCCTCCATGCGATCCTGGGATGAAGCGACGAAATTCCACCAGATCAGGCGCTGACCGATGGGTTCGCCGCCCAGGATCATGACTGTCGAGGGCTCAAGCGCGACGATCACCGGCTCAGCCTGCGGCTCCAGCACGGCCAGCTGTCCGGCGCTCAAGCGCTGGTCGCCAACCTCGATGGCGCCAGACGCGACGTAGAGGGCCCGCTCAGAATAGCCGCCGTCGCCCTTGCCCTTGGGTGGCGCGGCGCGCACGCCCGGCTGCATCTCCCAGTGGACATAGAACAGCGGCGAGGCGGTCGGAACGGCGGCGCGGGCGCCGTAGGCCTCGCCGGCCACGAGCCGGGCGAACAGTCCGCCCTGTTCGTAGGACGGCAGGTCGGCGCCGGCGTGGTGGCTGAAGCTGGGGGCGTCGTCTTCATTCTCCAGCGGCAGGGCGATCCAGGCCTGCATCCCGTGAAGCTTGCCGCCGGCGGCCTTGCGCTCCGGTTCAGTGCGCTCGGAATGGACCACGCCTCGGCCAGCCGTCATCCAATTGACCTCGCCCGGCAAGATGATGTTGTGGGCGCCGGTGGAATCGCGATGGGTCATCTCGCCCTCGAACAGGTACGAGAGGGTCGACAGGCCGATGTGCGGATGCGGCCGCACATTGATGGCTTCGGACCCCGGCGCGAACGCCGCCGGCCCCATATGGTCCAGGAAGATGAAGGGGCCGACCATGCGCTTTCGCGCGAAAGGCAGGACGCGCCCAACCTCGAATCCGCCCAGATCCTTTCGGCGGGCGTCGATGACCAGTTCAATCATGGGCGGCTCTCTGCAAGGCTGATCCGCCCGACTGTGGCCGGGGCGAGGGCGGTCGAGGACGGGGCGCCATCCTGTCCGAAATCGCTCCATTGGCTGCGCGCAATGAAGACGAAACTGTCGCCGGAAACGAACCCAGTCGTGGGCTCTGACAGGGGCGCGCCATCGAACAGCAGCTCCAGGTCACGAACCTCGGTCCAGTCCGGCGACAGGGTCAGGGCGATGACACGGCCGGGCGGGGCTCCGTTGTGAATGGCGATGATGCGGTTGCCGTCCAGGGCCAACCCATCCAGCCCCCGCAACGCACGGCCTTCGGGAAGGCGCACCGTCTGCATGGAGCCGGTCGAGACGACCACGCGGTGCAGGCCGGTTCCATAGTTGGAAAAGATCAGCCAGCGGCCATCTTCGGACACGACCAGGCCCTGGGGTGACGCGCGCTCGGGCGCATCGACCAGATGCTCCAGACGGCCTGAGCCCGGTGACAGCATGTAGATGCCGCCGCCAGTGCTGTCGCTGACGAAGACGGCGCCGTCCGGCCCCAGCGCCAGGTCCGAGAGCTGATGACCGCTTTCGGGCAGGGCGTAGGCGGCCAGAACCTCGCCGGAGCCGAGGTCGAGCTTCATCAGGGCCGAGCCGCCTTCGCCTTCAATCTGGTCGTAGAGCGTATTGGCGCTGGTGATCCATAGATGGCCGCGCGTGCGATCCGCGACCATGCCGAACACGCCCTGGGTTTCACCCTCGCGGGTGAAGCGGGTCAGGGCCCCTTCCATGGTCAGGCGAAACACGCCGGCCTGATGGATGGAGGAGACCAACAGCCGGCCGCGATCATCCAGGGCGACGCTTTCTAACAGCAGCGGCTGTTCCGGGCTGCGGGCCAGGATAGTCAGGCCCTCGGGCGTGGTCTCGACGACCTGGATAGGGTCGCTTGGCCCAGGATCGTCCGGCCCGCCGAGCAGCCGCTCGGCCGCGCCGCAGGCGGCCAGCATCGGGACGAGAGCCACAACTGAAGCCCAGGAACGAAACATCATCAAAGCGACTCCCTTGTCGTTGAAACCTAGCCTTGGCGCGCGGGGTTGGGCAATCCGATGGCTGAGGCCGGGTGACACCGGGGCCGCGTGTGCTATGAGGCGCCCAAATCCCGGAAACGCCGACCCTAGGGAAACGATGAAGAAAAACACGCCGAAACTCTCGCTTCGCGTTCCCGAGCCGCCGGCGCGGCCCGGAGACAAGGCCGATTTCTCGCACATCCAGATGGATGAAGCCGGGGTCGTCGCCCGCCCCGACGTTTCGGTCGAACCAGCCCAGACCCGCGACCTGGCCTTCCGGCTGGTGCGGGTGCTGGACGACGCCGGCAAGGCCGTCGGGCCTTGGGACCCCAAGCTGGACGCCGAGACGCTGAAGCGCGGTCTGAAGGCCATGATCCTGACCCGCGCCTTCGACGACCGGATGCACAAGGCCCACCGTCAAGGCAAGACCAGCTTCTATATGAAGTGCACCGGCGAAGAGGCCATCGCGGTGGCCCAGGCCTTGGTGCTGTCACCCGAAGATATGGGCTTTCCGACCTATCGCCAGCAGGGCCTGTTGATCGCGCGCGGCTATCCGCTGGCGACGATGATGAACCAGATCTATTCCAACGCGGCGGACCCGATCAAAGGTCGCCAGCTGCCGATCATGTATTCGGCCAAGGACTTCGGCTTCTTCACCATCTCGGGCAATCTGGGCACCCAGGTGCCGCAAGCCGTCGGCTGGGCCATGGCCAGCGCCTACAAGGGCGATGACAAGATCGCCGCCGCCTGGATCGGCGACGGCGCCACCGCCGAAGGCGATTTCCACTCGGCCCTGACCTTCGCGGCGGTTTACCGGGCTCCGGTGATCCTGAGCATCGTCAACAACCAGTGGGCCATTTCGTCCTTCCAGGGCATCGCCGGCGGCATGGAGACGACCTTTGCCTCCAAGGCCATTGGATACGGCCTGCCGTGCCTCAGGGTCGACGGCAACGACTTCCTGGCCGTCTGGGCCGCGACCCAGTGGGCCGCTGAGCGGGCGCGCACCAATCAGGGCGCGACTGTGATCGAGTTCCTGACCTATCGCCACGCGCCGCACTCGACCTCGGACGATCCCAGCATCTATCGCCCCGGCGACGAGGGCGCGCATTGGCCGCTGGGCGATCCGATCGAGCGGCTGGTGCAGCATCTGATCGGGCTGGGCGCCTGGTCCGAAGACGAACAGGCCGCCGCCAAGGCCGACGCCGAGGCCCAGGTCAAGGCCGCGGCCAAGGAGTCCGAAGCGATCGGCACCCTGGGTCAGTCGCGGCCGAGCGTGAAGACGATGTTCGAGGAGGTGTTCGCGTCCGAAGACTGGCGACTGGTCGAACAGCGCCGCGAGGTGGGAGTCTGACCATGGCCGACACCACTTCCATGAACATGATCCAGGCGCTGAATTCGGCGCTCGACATCAAGATGGCCGAAGACCCCAACGTCCTGTCGTTCGGCGAGGACGCGGGCTATTTCGGCGGCGTTTTCCGCGTCACCGACCATCTGCAGAAGAAGCATGGTCTGACCCGCAGCTTCGACGCACCGATTTCCGAGAACGGCATCGCTGCGGCCGGCATCGGCATGGCGGTCTACGGCATCCGCCCGGTGATCGAGATGCAGTTCGCCGACTACATCTATCCGGCCTATGACCAGCTGGTCTCCGAAGCGGCCAAAATCCGCTATCGCTCGGGCGGGGAGTTCACCTGTCCGATCACGGTGCGCTCGCCTTACGGCGGCGGCATCTTCGGCGGCCAGACCCACAGCCAGTCGCCAGAGAGCCTGTTCACCCATATCGCCGGCCTCAAGACGGTGATCCCGTCCAGCCCCTATGACGCCAAGGGCCTGCTGATCGCGGCCATCGAGGACGATGATCCGGTCGTCTTCTTCGAGCCCAAGCGGCTCTACAACGGCCCGTTCGACGGCTGGCACGAAAAGCCGGTGTCGCCCTGGAAGACGCAGGCGCTGGCCCAGGTGCCGACCGGCAAATACACCGAGCCGCTGGGCAAGGCGCGGATCATGCGCGAGGGCGCTGAGGTCACCATCTTGGCCTATGGGACCATGGTCTGGGTGTCGCTGGCCGCGGCCGAGCACGCGGGCGTCGACGCCGAGGTCATCGACCTGCGCTCGCTGGTGCCGCTGGACATCGAGGCCATTGAGGAAAGCGTGAAGAAGACCGGCCGCTGCGTCATCGTGCACGAGGCGCCCAAGACCTCGGGCTTCGGCGCGGAGCTGTCGGCGCTGGTGCAGGAGCGCTGCTTCTATCATCTGGAGGCGCCGGTGGCGCGCGTGACCGGCTGGGACACGCCCTATCCGCACGCCTTTGAGTGGGAATATTTCCCCGGCCCCGAGCGGGTGGCTGCGGCGATCAAGCGGACCATGGAGGGCTGAGCTGATGGGACGCTATGTGTTCAAACTGCCCGACGTGGGCGAAGGCACCGCCGAAGCCGAACTGGTCGCCTGGCACGTCAAGGTCGGCGATCAGGTCGCCGAGGACCAGATCGTCGCCGACGTCATGACCGACAAGGCCACGGTCGAGCTGACCAGCCCGGTCGACGGCAAGGTCACGGCCCTGCACGGCGAGGTCGGCGGAATGCTGATCGTGCGCGCGCCGTTGGTCGAGTTCGAGGTCGAGGGGGCGGGCAACGCCTCGGAAGCGGATTCGGCGCCCGCCGCCGCTCCGGCCCCCGCGCCAGAGCCGGTCAAGGCTGCAGAGCCGGCCCCGGCGTCCGCCGCAGCCCCGGCCCAAGCCGCCGCCGGCGCCAACTATGTCTTCAAGCTGCCGGACGTGGGCGAAGGCACCGCCGAGGCCGAGTTGGTCGGCTGGCACGTCGCGGTCGGCGATGCCGTCTCTGAGGATCAGATCCTGGCCGACGTCATGACCGACAAGGCGACGGTTGAGATCACCAGTCCGGTCGACGGGGTCATCGTGGCCCTGCACGGCGAGCCGGGACAGGCCCAGGCCGTTGGCGGGCCGCTGGTCAGCTTCAAGGTCGAGGGCGCGGGCAATGTGAAGGCGGGCGCTGCGGCTGCGGCTGCGGCGGCTGCGGCCCCCGCGCCGAAGGCGGAACCGGCTCCGGCCAAGGCTAGTGCGCCTGCACCCTCCAAGGCCTCGGCCAAGGCGGTCGCTGAGGGCTTCACCACGCGTAAGGCGGGCGAACGCCCGCTGGCGTCTCCGGCGGTCAGGAAGCGGGCGCGAGATCTGGGTGTGGAGCTGCAGTTCGTCGGCGGCTCCGGCCCGGCGGGACGCATCGGCCATGACGACCTGGACGCCTATGTCGCGGGCGGCGGTCGCGGCTCGGGCGGATCGTCCGGCGGCGGCTCGCTCTACGCCCAGGCGGACGGAACCCACGAAACCAGGATCATCGGCCTGCGTCGCAAGATCGCGGAAAAGATGGCGGAAAGCGTGCGGCGCATCCCGCACATCACCTATGTCGAGGAAATCGACGTCACGGCCCTGGAAGAGCTGCGGGCGCATCTGAACGCCCAGGCCAAGGCGTCCGGAAAGCCCAAGCTGAACGTGCTGCCGTTCATTGCGCGGGCGATTGTGGTGGCCCTGAAGGATCAGCCGCAGATCAATAGCTGGTTCGACGACGAGGCCGGGGTTCTGACCACCCACAACGCCGTGCATCTGGGCATCGCCGCCCAGACCCCGAACGGCCTGATGGTGCCGGTCGTGCGCCACGCCGAGGCGCGCGATCCCTATGACACCGCCCTGGAAATCGCCCGCGTCTCGGGTGCCGCCAAGGACGGCTCGGCCAAGCGTGAGGAGCTGTCCGGCTCGACCATCACCATCACCTCGCTGGGCACGCTGGGCGGCATCACCCACACCCCGATCATCAACCACCCCGAGGTCGCCATCATCGGCCCCAACAAGATCTCGGAGCGGGTCGTGGTCAAGGACGGCCACATGGTCGTGCGCAAGATGATGAACCTGTCCTCCAGCTTCGATCACCGGATCGTGGATGGCCATGACGCGGCGGTGTTCGTTCAGCGGATCAAGGGCTTGCTGGAACATCCTGCGACGCTGTGGATGGGGTGAGGGCTTGGACGCTTGGCTGATCGCATCACTGCCTCTGATCGGCGTCGTGATCGGCGCGGGGCTTCAGTTCTTCTCGGGACGGGCTCTCAACGAGCGACAGCACCTCAGTCAGCTTCGCGCGCATGCCTATGCAGACTATTTCAAGGCGGTGTCATCGCTATCTACCGAAGGTAGAACCGCGTCCAACATTCGCGACCTCGCTGATGCGAAGAGCCGGGTCTGCCTCTACGGCACCTCGCGTGTTGTGGCGAAGTTGGCAGAGCTCGAGCACTATGGAGCAAAGCTCGAGTCTGCCGAAGCGAGAAACGCTGTGCTCGCGATGGTCAAAGAGGCCCGCAAGGATACTGCTTGTGGCCCACACCCGATCACAGAGAAGGATTTGGAACTCGTTCTCTTTGGCGATCCAGCAAATCATCGGCCTAAGCCATGAATTTTGGCACCGCTGGATACCATCTCCTACCGCTCATCCCCGCGAAAGCGGGGACCCAGTGTTTTCCAGTGAGAAACCGGCGGGTCGGGGCGCAGGTTGGGCGCGCATCTTATGCGGTCATCACCCAAAGGACTGGATCCCCGCTTTCGCGGGGATGAGCGGGAGGTAGGGTAAGCCGTGGCTTTCTTCACCTACATCGTGGCCAGCCAGCGCAACGGCACGATCTACACCGGTTCGACCGACAACATTCTTCAAAGGACAGGCCAGCACAGGGAGAAGGCGTTTCGCGGTTTCACCGCCAAATATGGCGTCGCGCGGCTCGTCTGGTTCGAGGTCCATGACACGCGCGAAGCCGCGTTTCGACGAGAGCGACAGATCAAGAAATGGAACCGGCTCTGGAAGCTTGAGCTGATCGAGAAGGGCAATCCCGAGTGGCGGGATTTGTATGATGAGCTTCGACTGGGGGACCTCAAGGACCCGGAAGACTGGGAGCCGCCGCGGGAACCGGAATGACTCGGCGGGGCGGAACGGGTAACTCGTTCGGACGAGCGAACTGGAAAGAACTGGGTCCCCGCTTTCGCGGGGATGAGCGGTGGGAAGAATGACTGAGACGTTGAAAACAAAGGTCCTCATCATCGGTGCGGGCACCGGCGGTTACGTCGCGGGAATCCGCTGCGGGCAGCTGGGGCTGCAGACGGTGCTGGTGGATGCGTCGCCGGGTCTGGGCGGGACGTGCCTGAATGTGGGGTGCATTCCGTCCAAGGCGATCATCCATGCGGCCAACAAGTTTGAGACGGTGGCGAAGGCGGCGGATGGGGGGACGTTGGGGATCACGGCGGCCAAGCCGGCGATCGACCTGACCCAGACGGTCGCGTGGAAGAACGGGATCGTGAGGAAGCTGAACCAGGGCGTTTCGGGGCTTCTGAAGCGGGCCAAGGTGAAGGTGATCAAGGGCTGGGCGACTTTCTCGGACGCCAAGACCTGCACGGTTTCGACCGATGAGGGCGAGATCGCCATCTCGGCCGAACACGTCATTCTGGCGACGGGGTCGGAGCCGGTGGAGCTGCCGTTCCTGCCGTTTGGCGGGGATGTGATTTCCTCGACCGAGGCCCTGTCGCTGGACAAGGTTCCGGGCAAGCTGGTGGTGGTCGGCGGCGGCTATATCGGGCTGGAGCTGGGCATCGCGTTCCGCAAGCTGGGAGCGGACGTGACAGTGGTCGAGATGGCCGAGCGCATCCTGCCGCTCTACGACAAGGCGCTGACGGATCCGGTGACGAAGTGGCTGGAGAAGCACGGCGTGAAGTTGTTGCTGGGAGCCAAGGCGGGTTCATTCGAGAAGGGCAAGCTGAACGTCACGACCAAGGATGGCGAGGCCATCAAGCTGGACGCCGACAAGGTGCTGGTCACGGTTGGCCGGCGTCCGCGTACCCAGGGCTGGGGCCTGGAGAACATGGGCGTCGCCATGGCGGGTCCGTTCGTGAAAATCGACAACCGCTGCGCCACCTCGATGAAGAATGTCTGGGCCATCGGCGACCTGACCGGCGAGCCGATGCTGGCCCACAAGGGATCGGCGCAAGGCGAGGTGGTGGCGGAAATCATCGCGGGGCATGATGCGGTGTTCGACCCGGTCACCATCGCGGCGGTCTGTTTCACCGAACCGGAAATCGTCTCGGCGGGCCTCGGACCGGCCGATGTCGAGGGGCGTGACGATGTGATCACGGCTTCCTTCCCGCTGATGGCCATCGGCCGGGCGCTGGCCATCGAGGCGGGCGACGACGGCGGCTTCGTGCGGGTGATCGCGGGCAAGGACGACCACCGGATTCTCGGCATTCAGGCGGTCGGTCAGCACGTCTCGGAACTGTCCAACAGTTTCGCCCAGATGCTGGAGATGGGGGCTGTGCTGGAGGATGTGGCGGGCACCATCCACGTTCACCCGACGCTGGGCGAGGCCTTCCACGAGGCGACCCTGCGGGCGCTGGGCCACGCGATCCACATCTGATGGACGTCTCCCAGATGACGGGTCTGCAGCTGATGCAGGCCTTTATCCGCGGTGAGCTCAAGCCCGCCACGATCTCAGGCCCGATGCGGTTCGACCTGGTCGAGGCCGAGCACGGCTCCTGCGCCTTTGAAGGCGAGCCGGACGCCAGCCTGCTCAATCCGCTGGGCACCGTGCATGGCGGCTGGGCCCTGACCCTGATCGACAGCGCGGCGGGCTGCGCCTGTCACACCACCCTGCCGGCGGGTGTCGGCTATTCGACGGTCGAGACCCATTGCAACTTCACCCGGCCGATCCAGCCGGATGCCGGCACGCTGCGCTGTGAGGGACGGGTGATCAACGCGGGGCGCACCATCGTGACGGCCGAGGCGGTGCTTAAGGATAGCCAGGGCCGCATCGTCGCTCACGGCGGCTCGACGCTGATGGTGCTGGGCGCGCGCTAGACGGACGTCTCAGGTCGCTGGCTGCGCCCGGACGTCAGCCGGTCGTCCAATGTCCGGTTCGTCCGCGAGGCAGGCCTGGATGGCCGCCAAAAGGGCCTGAATCTCGATCGGCTTGCCCACAGCGCGGTCCATGCCGATAGCTTGGTAGGCCTCGGTCTGGTGACTCATCACATTGGCGGTGAGGGCGATGATCGGCGTGCGCGGGCGTCCGGTCTCAGCCTCTTCGGCGCGAATGCGGGCGGCGGCGGTCGGGCCGTCCATGACCGGCATCTGGATGTCCATCAGGATCAGATCCCAGTCGCCATCGCGCCAGGCGTCGACCGCCTCGGCCCCGTTCTCGGCAAAAACAGGGTCGATGCCTGCCTGGCCAAGGAGCAGAGACAGGACCTGGCGATTGACCGGGTGATCTTCTGCAGCCAACACCCGCAGCCAATGACCGCGCAGCTCGGGCGTGGCTGCGGCGGGCGCGTGCTCCGGCGTGTCGGCGCAACGCCGCGCCCGCTGAAGCGGCAGGCTGACATCGAACGCCAAGCCACGGGGCATGAGGCGGCGAGCCTCGATCGCGCCGCCCATCAGCTGGGCCAGTTCCAGGCAGATCGACAGGCCAAGACCGGTGCCGCCGTAGCGGCGCGTGGTGGTTTCGTCCGCCTGGGTGAACTTGTTGAACAGGCGCGACAGCTGCTCCTCGGTCACGCCGGGGCCGGTGTCCGACACGGTCAGAACCAGCCCGCTGTCGTGGCCTATGGCGGCGATGGTGACCGCCCCCTTGTCGGTGAATTTGACTGCATTGGAGATCAGATTGGCCAGGATCTGACGCAGCCGGGTCGGATCGCCGCGCCAGCCGCCCGCCGCCGTCGGGTCGATCTCGACGTTCAAGCTCAGGCCTTTGGATTCAGCCAGGGCGGTAAAGCCGCCACGGGCCTGAGCGATCAGGTCGTCCAGGTCGAAGTCGAGGGTTTCCAGCTCCAGCCGCCCCGCCTCGACCTTGGCCAGGTCGAGCACGTCGCCCAGGATATGCAGCATCGACTGGCCTGACTGGGCGATGACGGCCAGCCGCTCGCGCTGGCGCTCGGGCAGATCGTCGGCGGCCATCGCCTGGGCCATGCCCAGGACGCCGTTCAGCGGCGTGCGAACCTCGTGGCTCATGGTGGCGAGGAACTGGCTCTTGGCCGCATTGGCCTGGTCGGCCTGGGCGCGGGCCGCCTGCATCTGGGCGAAAAGGCGCGAAATCTGGGTGCGGATCGACAGGCCCGCAAGGATCAGCATCACGGCGGCGAAGGTCAGCTGAGCGACTGCAAAGGTCGACAGGCCCAGGCGCAGCGCCGCATAGGGCAGCAGCAGCAAATAGAAGGCCTGGGGCGCCAGGGCGACCGCCACCATCGTGCGTGAACCCGGGCTCATCATCACCGCGTTCACGACCACGCCGCCGATCACCATCATGCCGCAGGTCAGGCCCAGCATGGTTCCCGACAGCATCTCGGCCGCGCCATAGGCGCTGAAGACCAGATTGTTGAGGAAGGCCAGCGCCAGGCAGGCCAGGACATAGCGACCCGGCGCCAGGCGCTGGGCCAGGGGGCCGTCAGGGTTCAGCTTCCGCTCGGTCAGTTGCAGGGCCGCATAGACGGCGAACCAGCCCGCCGCAAAAGCCGGCGAGGTCAGGGGAAACGACACAGCGGCGACGATGGCGCCGATGACCAGACGGCTGCGCCACTGTGGTGCGCGCCGCGCCATCGATTCGGAAATGGACTGGATTTCGGCCGGCTGCATGGATTTCCCGTCGTCATCCTGGCTAGCAGGCGTTCACGGCAAGTAAACTATGAGTCGCCGACTGGAAAAACTCATCGGGATTCGGACTGAAGGCGTCGACCCGGATCGACCGCCGACAAGTCGGCCTGGTTCACCCCGCCGGCGCGATCCGCATCAGGCGGCCATTGTCCTCGTCGGTGACGACCCAGAGCGATCCGTCCGCGGCTACCTGAACGTCGCGGATGCGCTGGTCCTGGTCGGTCAGGAGCCGCTCTTCGCCGACGACGCGGTCGCCGTCGAGAACGAGGCGGGCCAGGTGGGCGCCGCCCAGGCCCGAAACGAACAGGTCGCCCCGCCATTCGGGGAAGGCCGCGCCGTCATAGAAGGCGGCGCCGCCCGGCGCGATGACGGGGTCCCAGTAGTAGATCGGCTGTTCCAGGCCGGCGCGCGCGGTCTGGCCCTCGCCGATGGCCCCGCCGCGATATTCGACGCCGTAGGCGATGGTCGGCCAGCCGTAATTCAGCCCGCCGCGCGCGATGTTGACCTCATCGCCGCCGCGCGCGCCGTGCTCGATCGACCAGAGTTCGCCCGTCGCGGGGTTCAGGGCCGCACCCTGGACGTTGCGATGGCCCAGCGACCAGATCTCGGGCCGGGCGCCGTCGCGCCCGACGAAGGGATTGTCGGTCGGGATCGAGCCGTCGGCGTTGATGCGGATGATCTTGCCCAGATGGCTGCCGAGGTCCTGGGCCTGGGGCCGGGTCGCCAGGTCGGAGCGTTCGCCCAGCGTGATGTAGAGCCGGCCCTCGCGGTCAAAGACCAGGCGCGAGCCGTAGTGCATGGAATTGGAATAGGAGGGATAGGCCCGGAAGATGACCTCAAGGCTGCTGAGCGTGCGGCCATCCTCGGACAGCCGGGCGCGGGCCACCGAGGTTCCATTACCGTCGGCGCGGTCTTCGGCGTAGCTGAGATAGACCAGCCGGTCGGTAGCGAAATCGGGGCTGAGGGCGACGTCGAGCAGGCCGCCCTGGCGCTCTGCGTGGACGGCGGGCGTGCCCGCCACCGTGGCCAGCCGCTCTCCACTCGCTGAGAAGAGCAGAAGGGCGCCGGTGCGTTCGGTCACCAGCCAGTCGCCGCCGGGCAGCTGTTGCAGAGCCCAGGGGTGGTTCAGGCCGTCAGCGACGGTGGTGACGGAATAGGGCGCCTGGGTCACCACGCCGGGCGCGCGGGTCTGACCGACGAAGGCGGGGCCTTGATCGGGGGCGTTGGCGGGGCGGCTCTCGACCGGTTCGCCGCGCTGGGCGCGATCTCCGGCCTCGGCGTTGGACGCCTCCTGTCCGTTGCAGGCGCCGGCGGTCAGGGTCAGCGTCGAGGCGGCGAGCAGGGCGAGGGCGTGTCGCATCGTTTTCCTTTCGTCATCCTCAGGCTTGACCCGAGGATCAGAGGTGCGGCGGGGCTGTGCGTCGCCCCATGAAACTCTTCAGCGGCCCGCCCGATCCTCGGGTCAAGCCCGAGGATGACGAGACCGGAGGGACCAGTGGATCACGGAGAAGGCAGCAGCGCGCGCAGAGCTTCCTGCCGCTGCATCCCGCCGACGTGGATGTTCCACCAGACAGCGTAGAACAACAGGGGCCAGCGGCCGGAGGGCTGGTCGTCGGTCTCGAACACGGCGCGGACGGCGTCCATGTCGCAGACCTGGGCTAGACCCTCGTGGACGGCGAGGGCCGGGGCCAGGTCGCGGGCGCGCGGGGCGATCCAGGCGACGACGGGGACGGTGAAGCCCTTCTTCTTGGCCCAGGGATCGGCGGCGGGCAGGTGACGCTCCAGCCATTTGCGCAGCAGCCATTTGCCGTAGCGCCCGCGCACCTTGAACCGGTCCGGCAGGTTGAAGGCGAAGGCGGCGACCTCGCGATCCAGGAAGGGCGTGCGGCCTTCCAGGCCGTGGGCCATCAGGGTGCGGTCGAGTTTAAGCAATAGGTCGTTGGGCAGCCAGGTGGCGATGTCGGCGGCCTGGGCGCGCTGGAGGGGCGTCATCCAGGATTGGGCAGAATGTCTGGCGGCGTCGCGCCAGCTGGCGAGGGCGGCCTGACCCTTATCCTTCAGGTAGGGCGCATCGAACTGCGGCTCAGCGGGCCGACCACCCAGCCAGCGCGGGCGCAGCGCCCGGCGATAGCGACCATAGCCGCCGAACAGCTCGTCGCCGCCCTCGCCGGAGAGGATGACGGTGAGCGTGCCCTTGGCGGCCTCGGCTAGCTTCCAGGTCGGCAAGGTTGCGTAGTCGGTGATCGGGTCGTCCAGACACCAGGCGACTTCCGGCAGGATTCGCCAGAAATCCTCTTCGCCGAAGGTCGTCTCGCGCCAATCGAGGTTCAAGGCGCGGGCCACGGCCTCGGCATGGGCGCGCTCGTCGCGGGCGCCCGGCGCGTCGAAGCCGCAGGTGAAGGCGGTGACGGGGCGCTCGTTCAGGCGGGCCATGAGGGTGGCGATGGCCGAGGAGTCGATGCCGCCGGACAGGAACAGGCCGTAGGGGACGTCAGAGCGCTGGTGGACGCGGACGCTGTCTTCGAGGATTGCGTCGAGGCGGGTGAGGAGATCCGTCTCCCCTCCATTGCGGAGCGATGGGGGGGCAGGCTCGGCACGATCCGGGGGGGCGTTGTCGCCGCCGCTCCGGCGCCTCGCGGCGACCGGCCCCTCCACCGCTCCGCGGTCCCCCTCGCCGTGTGAGGGGGAGGAGACAGGTGCACCGAACAACGGGTCCAGGACCTCGACTTTGCCAAGATCGCCGTTGGTCAACCGCTCCATGACAAAGCCGGGCGCTTGCCGGTCGAGGTATGGGTCGGGCTGGTCGGTCAGGCAGTATCCTAACGCGAGCAATTCGGAGATCGGCCCGGCGAGCGGGGCGGTGAATCGCCCATTGGCGGTCAGGGCGCGAGCTTCGGATGCAAACCGAAATCCACCGTCTTGATCAGTGTACAGCGGCTTGATGCCGAAGGGGTCGCGGACCAGCCAGGTGCGGCCATCGGCGCCGATAAGGCAGAAGGCGTACATCCCGCGCAGGCGGGTGAAGGCCTTCTCGCCCTCCAGATTGTAGAGATGCAGCAGGGGCTCGAAGTCCGAGCCGGTCTTGAGCTGGTCCTGAAGGCCGAATTCCTCGATCAGTTCGAGGTAGTTGTAGATCTCGCCATTGCCGATGACGGTCGAGCCGCCGGCGTGCAGCGGCTGCCAGCCGCCTTCCAGATCGATGATCGAGAGGCGCGCATGGGCCACGCACCAGCCGGGGCCGCTTTCGACGCGAATGCCGTCGGGGCCGCGGTGCTGGAGCCGCTCGATCATTGCACGGACCGCCGCTTCGGGGGGCTGGTCCGCCCCCAGGATGCCTGCGATGCCGCACATTCAGGTCCGCTCCCGGGCCAGTTGATCGAACAGAGCCTCCCATTGCGGCAGGACGACCGCCTTGGATACCTCCTGCGCGCGTTTGCGACCGTTTTCGGCCAGGGCCTGACCCTCCGATGGATTGCCCAATAGGCGCGTGATGGCCTCGGCCAAGGCGACCTCGTCGTTGATGGGAACCAAGAGGCCGTCCTCGCCGTCGCGGATCAGGGCGCCGGGACCGGCGGCGCGGGCGGCGATCACCGGCTTGCCGTAGGCCCAGGCCTGGATCACCACATTGCCCAGCGGCTCGAACCGCGAGGGAAAAACGACCAGATCGGCGGCGCGGTACAGCGCCCCCGCATCGCTGCGCCAGCCCAGCCAGCGCACGCGGTCAGCCACGCCAAGCTTGTGAGCCCGTTCGCGCAGGTCGCCTTCGAGCGGTCCGGTTCCGGCGATCCACAGGACGGCGTCGGGAATCCGGGCCAAGGCGTTCAATGTCACATCGTGGGCCTTGGCGTCGTGCAGCCGGCCCATGGCCAGCAGCAGGGGGGCTTCCTTTGGCGTATCGAGCAAAGCGCGGCTCTGGGCGCGGTGATCGTCCGGCTCGGCGAAGTTTGGAATGAAGTGGGCGCGCCCGGCCGGCCAACCCTGAGCGACGATCCAGTCGCGGATGTCGGCGGTGTTGCCGACCAGAGCGTCGAAGCCGCGATAGTTCTTCAGATCATAGTAGCCGCCGAGCCGCCCGACGCGGGCCCACGGACCCCTTGGGCAATGGCGGGCGGCGCGATTCATCCAGGCGACCAGAACCTGAGACCCTTGCGTCTGGGCGTAGCGCCGGATCGCAGGGCGGGTGGCCAGATCCAGCGGCGAGCCGAAACGGAAGACGTCGTAGGGCACGTCCGCCGCCGTCAGGGCGTCCTGACGTCCGGCATGGCGGCGGATGGCGGCGGCTGTCGGGCGCCCGTCCGCGTGCAGGGCCGTGACCAGATCGGCGAAATAGGTCTCGGCGCCTCCATCGGCGGCGGATCCCAGAAGGTGCAGGGCGGGCGTCATCGGTGCGGCTACGCTAGACGCTTGCGAGAGTTTTCGCACCTGTCTTGAACCGGCGCGCCTTGGCCTATATACGCGCCGTCTCGCGCGATGGCTGGGTAGCTCAGCTGGTTAGAGCGGTGGATTCATAACCCACAGGTCGGCGGTTCGAGCCCGCCCCCAGCCACCATCGCAGCGCCTACGAAAAAGGGCGGCTCATCCGAGCCGCCCTTTCGCGTTCCTAGGCCGTTTCCCCTCCACCGCTTCGCGGTCCCCCTCCCCATGAAATGGGGAGGAGACGGGGCGTCAGGCCGCTTCGAGCGACTTGGACCACTGGCCGGTCGAGGCCAGGCCGTTCATGCGGGCGCGGTGGTGGAAGGCGCCCGAAGCCGCCGCGACGTTCTCGGTCTTGCCTGCCCAGGCCTTCTGCGGCGCGGCCTGAAGGGCGCGGCCATAGGAGAAGGTCATGCTCCAGGGGAAGCCGCCGATCTTGTTCATGGCGTCCAGATGGGCGGTGGCTTCCTCGTCGGACTGGCCGCCCGACAGATAGGCGATGCCCGGCACGGCGGAGGGTACGGTGGCCTTGAGCGCCGCGATGGTCTTTTCAGCCACTTCCTCGACGCCGGCGCGGTTGGCGTTCTTCTTGCCGGAGATGACCATGTTGGGCTTGAGCACGATGCCTTCCAGCTCGACGCGCTGTTCGGCCAGTTCGTTGAAGACGGCCTGCAGGACCCAGCGGGTGACTTCGTCGCAGCGGTCGATCGAGTGGGCGCCATCCATCAGCACTTCCGGCTCGACGATCGGCACGATCTCATTGGCCTGGCAGATGGCGGCGTAGCGGGCCAGGGCGTGGGCGTTGGCCTTGACCGCGCCCCAGGTCGGAATGCCGTCAGCGATGTCGATGACCGCGCGCCACTTGGCGAAGCGCGCGCCGCGCGCATAGTCCTTCTGCAGGCGTTCGCCCAGGCCGTCCAGGCCTTCGGTCAGGGTCTCGCCGGGGAAGCCGTCCATCGGCTTGGCGCCCTTGTCGACCTTGATGCCGGGGAGGGAACCGGCAGCCTTGATCAGCTCGACCAGCGGCGTGCCGTCGGCGGCGTCCTGGTACAGGGTCTCCTCGAACAGAATGACGCCTGAGATGTGATCCTTCATGGCCGCGTCCGAACGGAACAGCATCTCGCGGTAGTCGCGGCGGTTGGCCTCGGTGCTCTCCACGCCGATGGCGTCGAAGCGCTTCTTGATGGTGCCGGAGGATTCGTCCGCCGCCAGAATGCCCTTGCCGGGCGCGACCATAGCCGTAGCCACCGCGTTCAGAGCCGCGAGATTCATGATTGGATCCTGTGAACTTTGATTTTGTGGCGGCGCGTATAGGCAATCCCGCCGCAAAAGTCACGCGGGCGTGATCAGGCCGCCTCGCGTTGGTCACGCACACCGCCGGCGGCGGCGATAGCGGCGTACAGGCTTGGAATTTCGATTGGCTTGGACAGGACGCCATTGGCTCCGGCCTCGACGTAGGCCCGAATGTCGTCCTCGAAGACATTGGCTGTGAGCATCTGGATCGGCAGGTCCGCCAAAGCGCCGCCGAGCGCCCGGATGGCGCGCACGGCCTCGGGTCCGTTCATGATTGGCATATTGGCGTCCATCAGGACCAGATCGAAGGCTTGGGCCTGGACGGCGCGCAGGGCCGCATCGCCATCTTCAACGCAGGTCAGATCGACGCCGACCTGATCCAGCAACAGCTGAAGGACCCTGCGGTTGGCGGCGTTGTCTTCCGCCGCGAGAATGCGGATGCGGTTGGCGATGGCCGGGGTCTCGGGCGCGGCGGCGACTGCGGCCGGTGCGTCGGCTGGCGGAGCGGGGAAGGAAAACCAGAAGCGGCTGCGATCGGTCTCGTCACGATCGGTCGCGATCTGACCACCGAGCGCCTCGATATTGCCCGCACAGATGGCGAGCCCCAGTCCCGCGCCGCCGGCCTTGCGTCCGTCTTCGGTCTGTTCGTAGGCGATGAAGACGCGTTCGCGATCGGGGGCGGCGACGCCAGGGCCGCCGTCACTGACCTCAAGGCGGCAGGCGCCATCTGCGTCGGGTCCACTGAGGCGGATGCGGATCTCATCGCCGGCGGGGGTGAATTTGAGGGCGTTGGACAAGAGGTTCACGAGCGTCTGCTCGATCTTGTCCGGATCGCCGAGCTGGGGGCCGCAAGCGAGGAAGTCGGACTGATCCAGCACGAGAGAAACCCCGGATTCGGCGCAGCGCGGGCTCCAAAGATTGGCGGTGCGGCGCGTCAAATCGGCCAGGCTGTAGGCCTGGCTCTGAGCCACCACCGCGCCCGCTTCGATGCGTGAGAAATCAAGCACCGCACTGAGCAGACGCACCAGCATTTCGCCAGACTCGACGATGCCCCGCGTCATTTCCCTGTGATCAGGTGTTGCGACTTGTGTGCTCAGCACCCGGGCCAGGCCGAGCACGGCGTTCAGGGGGGTGCGGATCTCATGGCTGGTGACGGCGAGGAAGGCGGACTTGGCGCGGCTGGCGGCCTCGGCGGCGCGGGCCTGGGCGGCGGCCTCCAGGGCCAGTTGGGTCAGGATTCGGTTTTGCTTGGCCAGCGCGCGCTCGGCCCGGTGACGCTCGACCACGCGGCCGAGTTGGACGCCAACACCCTCAAGCACGCGCAAGAGGGCCGGGCTGGGCTGGATCAGGCGACCGGAGAAGAACTCAAGCACAGCGACGACCTCGTCGCCGACGCGAACCGGAAAGGCGAGACCGGAGCGAATGCCGAATTCGTGTGCGACGGCGCAGCGAGGGAAGTTGACGGCATCTGTGGCCAGGTCGATCCAGATCGCCTCGCGCGCCGCCGCCGCCCGGCCCGGCAGCCCCAAGCCGACCGGGAGCCGTAGGCGTTCGGACTCAGAACGGAAGCCATCGAACGTTCCGCAACTGCCATCGACCCAGACCTTGGCGGAGCGCAGACGGCCGCGCGGCCCCATGATCCAGGCGTGGCCGAGCGACCAGCCCATGAATGCAGTGAGGCGTTCCATAGCGTGGTGAAAGGCGACCAGGGGCTCGTTGGCGAGGTTGGCGACACCGTTGACCGACTCGATCAGTTCGAGCTGACGTTTCTGTTCATAGAGCTCGCGGGTGTGGTTCTCGGCCAAGGTCTCGGCCGCCAGCCTTGCCTGGCGCTCTCGCGCCAGTCGCCGCTCATAACGAGCGACGATAGCCTCCAGGGAGTCCGAGGCGGTCATGGGTGGGTCACGCCGCCCTGGCCTCGCCCAGGCCGTCGGCCCAGCGGATGCGGAAAACGCAGCCCCTGTCGCCGTGATCGACGCAGGCTTCGTGGGTGAACTGGACCGGGTCGTTGAAATAGATGGCGGCGCCCTCGACGAAACCTTCGGCCAGGGCGCACATGCGGCGTGCGGAGTGGTAGGCCATCACCAGCTCGCCGGCCCCCGCGTCCGATAGCTTGAAGTGCGGACATAGGGCGTCGGGGTAGAGTTTTCGGACCTCGGCGTGGATGACGTCATTGACACCATCGACGAAGGTGCGGGCATTGGTGTGCCCTTCGAACAGGGTCGGATAGCGTTCCGCCAGCAGCGGCATGGCGTTGACTCCGAACCAGCGCAGGACGGCGTTGCGGTTCAGCGACAGGGCTGCGCAAGCCGCAGCGACCAGGGCCTCCATGTCGCTGTCTGGATAGGCGCCTAGCGAGGTGTAGGCGCCGGACACGCCGGCGGCGTCGACCAGGGCTTCCCAGGTTTCGGGACCGTGGTGCTCGCTGACCACGTCTTCGAGCAGATTGAAAACGATGCCCTTCATGGCCTGATCCCCGCACTCGTACGGTGTAGGTCTAGACGGCAGGCGCAACCATTCGGTTAAGAGCCCCCAAAACAACATCGGCCTGACAGCGCGTTGAGAACTCGCGGTGGCTGCAGATCAACGGCCGGTGAAGGCCGGCGTCTGTTTGGTCATGAAGGCGATCAGGGCGGCGCGGGCGTCCTCGGTGCCAAACAGGCGCATCACGTCATCGAAGACGGCGGCGAGGGCCGCGTCAGGGTCGGTCAGGGCGTGGCGGGCCGACTTGAGGGTTTCGGCCACGCCGAGCGGGGCCTGGGCGCTGATGCGGTCGGCAATGGCGATCGCGCGCTCGAGCGCCTGGCCAGGCGCCGTGATGTCTTGGACCAGGCCGAGCCGGCGGGCGTCCTCGGGGCCAAACTCGTCGGCGGTCAGCAGCCAACGCATGGCGTTCTGATAGCCGCCGGCCTGGGCCATACGCACGGTGGCGCCGCCGAATGGAAAGATGCCGCGAGCGATCTCGATCTGGGCGAAGCTCGCCGTTTCATCGGCCACCACGATATCGGCCGACAGGGCCAGCTCGATGCCGAGGGTCAGGCACTTTCCGTGGATCGCCACGACCATCGGTTTGGGGCAGCGCGCGGCGTGGACGCCCCACGGGTCGACCTCGGCGCCGCCGAGCAGGTCATGGTCGCCTGACATCAGCCGGGGTGCGACCTCGGCCAGATCGAGGCCGGCGGTGAACATCGGGCCATGGGCGAACAGGACGCCGCAGCGAATGTTCGGATCCCGGGCCAAGTCGGAATAGGCCTGGGCCAGCTCGACGATCATGCCGGTGGTGAAGGCGTTGCGCTTGTCCGGACGGTTCAGACCGATCAGCCGGACGTGGCCGCGGTCCTCGATGGTGATGAGTTCCGACATGACGCTCTCCCTGTGGCGGGTGGACGCTGTCACACTGGCTAGTCGATTGCAAATAAAAACGGACTAGGTCCGCAGAGCCTCGACGCCGGGCAGGGCCTTGCCTTCCATCCATTCCAGGAAGGCGCCGCCGGCGGTCGAGACGAAGGTCATGTCATCGGCCACGCCGGCGTGGTTCAGGGCTGCAACGGTGTCGCCGCCGCCGGCGACCGCGATCAGGGCCCCGGACTGGGCGAGGGCCGCAGCGGTGCGGGCGGCGCGGACCGTGGCGGCGTCGAACGGCGGCACCTCGAACACGCCGAGCGGCCCGTTCCAGATCAAGGTGCGCGATTCCGTCATGGCTCTTTCCAGCCGGGCCACCGTGGCGGGGCCGGCGTCGAGGATCTTCTCGTCAGGCTTGAGCTGGCCAAGTTCGCGCACGACAGCGTTGGCGTTCGGGCTGACTTCGGTGGCGACGACGACGTCGACCGGCAGCAGCAGCTCGCATCCGGCCGCCTCGGCGGCCTTGATGATGGCGCGGGCGGTGTCGCCCAGATCGTGCTCGCACAGCGAGGCGGCGACGTCCTGGCCCATGGCGGCCAGGAAGGTGTTGGCCATGCCGCCGCCAATGGCCAATCGGTCCAGCTTGCTGACCAGATTTTCGAGCAGGTCGAGCTTGGTCGAGACCTTGGAGCCGCCGACGATGCCCAGGACGGGCGTCTTGGGGTTGCCAAGGGCGGCGTCGAGCGCCTCAAGTTCCCGGCGCATGGATTCGCCGGCGTAGGCCGGCAGGCGCCGCGCCAACCCCTCTGTCGAGGCGTGGGCGCGGTGCGCCGCTGAGAAGGCGTCGTTGACATAGAGGTCGCCGAGCAGCGCCAAGGCGTCGGCGAAGGCGTTGTCGTTTTTCTCTTCACCGGCGTGAAAGCGGACGTTCTCAAGCAAGGCCACGCCGCCGGCGTCGAGGTCGTCGAGCGTCGTGCGGGCCTCGTCGCCGATGCAGTCTGCGGCGAAACGGACCGGCGCGCCGAGCAGAGCCTCCAGCGGGGCCACGACGGGCTCCAGGCTCATCTCGGCGACGCGGGCCCCCTTGGGCCGCCCGAAGTGGGCGAGAAGCGCAACCTTGGCCCCCGCCTCGCGCAGCTTGTCGATGGTCGCAAGCGCCGCCCTCAGGCGGGTGTCGTCGGTGACGCGCCCCCCTTCCATCGGGACGTTGAAATCGACGCGCACAAGGGCGGTCTTGCCAGCGAGGTTTGCGGCGTCATCGAGGGTGCGAAAAGTGCTCATGGGCGGGGTATAGAGCGGCAGCGGGACCGGGACTAGGGCGCGATCAGGTCTGGCCTGGGCGAACGCGAAAAAGCCGCGCCCGCATCCACCGGAACGCCGCCTCGACCGGGATCAGCCAATTGCCCGCGTTGCCCGACTCCATCGGGGAGGCTAGACGGTTTCCTCCTCCCCAGACGGCGAACGACCATGCACGACATCAAGGCCATCCGCGACAATCCGAAGAGCTACATCGACGGCTGGACCGCGCGCGGCGTTGAGGGTGCGCCGGCTGTCGTGGCGGAGATCCTGGACCTGGATCGCGACCTGCGCGCGGCCCAGACACGCGGTCAGGAAGCCCTGGCCGCCCGCAATACCGCCTCCAAGGCCATCGGCGCCGCCATGGGCCGGAAGGACATGGCCGAGGCCGACCGCCTGAAGGCCGAGGTCGAGAGCCTCAAGGGCGTGATCACCGAAAGCGAAGTGGCTGAGCGCGGCCTGTTCACCAAACTCTCGGGTCCGCAAGGAATGCTCGCCGGTCTGAAGAACCTGGCCGCCGACGATGTGCCCGATGGCGAGGACGAGGCCGGCAATGTCGAGACCGGCCGCTGGGGCGCGCCGCGCACCACCGGCCCGGCCAAGAACCACGCCGATCTGGGCGAGGCCCTGGGCCTGATCGACTTCGAGGTGGCGGCCAAGATGTCGGGCGCGCGCTTCGCCGTGCTGAAAGGCGGCATCGCCCGGCTGGAGCGCGCCATCGGCCAGTTCATGCTGGATATGCAGACGACCCAGCACGGCTATCTGGAGGTCAACCCGCCCTACCTCGTACGCGACGAGGCGATGTTTGGGACGGGACAGTTGCCGAAGTTCGAGGAGGATTTGTTCTCGACCCAGGCCATCGATTTTCGACAAGTCGAGATCGAAATCCTTGCAGAAGAAACACTCGAAAACTTGGACACTGGCGAGAACCCGTTCTTGGAGCTCTCGCCAGGGGACGGAGCCCGAGAAATTGTTGGCTGGATAGAGGAAGAGCTTGGTCGTGGCGGATTTGACCGCCGTTTCCTCATCCCCACCGCCGAGGTTTCCCTGACCAACCTCGTGCGCGAGACCATCCTCTCCGAGGACGACCTGGCCACCCCCATGCGCCTGACCGCTCTGACGCCGTGCTTCCGGGCCGAGGCGGGGTCGGCCGGGCGGGATACGCGCGGGCTGATCCGTCAGCATCAGTTCTCCAAGGTGGAGTTGGTCTCGATCACCCGCCCCGAAGATTCCGACGCCGAACACGACCGCATGACCGCCTGCGCCGAGGCGGTGCTGAAGGCGCTCGATCTGCCGTTCCGGCGGATGCTGCTGTGCAAGGGCGACATGGGCTTTTCGGCCCGAAAGACTTTCGACCTGGAGGTCTGGCTGCCCAGCCAGGGGACCTATCGCGAGATCAGTTCCTGCTCCAACTGCGGCGACTTCCAGGCCCGGCGCATGGACGCCCGCTTCAAACGCGCCGGCGAGAAAAAGACCGAGTTCGTCCACACCCTGAACGGCTCCGGCCTGGCGGTCGGACGCACCCTGGTCGCCGTCATGGAAAACTATCAGCAGGACGACGGCCGTATCGCCGTGCCCGAGGCGCTCAAGCCGTACATGGGAGGCGTCAGCCATGTGGGTTGAACCATCGTCTCCTCCCCACGAGCGTAGTGATATGGGGAGGGGGACCCCGAAGGGGTGGAGGGGCCGGCGGCCGCAGGGCGCCGGTGCGGCGGTGAGAATCCCCCCCGGCTCGCCAGGGCGAGCCTGCCCCCCCATCGCGCTGCGATGGAGGGGAGACGTCTAGATGCGCATCCTCCTCACCAATGACGACGGCATCGACGCCGAGGGGCTGGCTTCGCTGGAGCGGATCGCCCTGGCGCTGTCGGACGATGTCTGGATCTGCGCGCCGGCGGTCGAGCAGTCGGGCAAGGGGCGGGGCCTGACCCTGACCGAGCCGATGCGCGTCAACGCCTGTGGCGACAAACGGTTCTCGGTCACCGGCACCCCGACCGACTGCGTGATCCTGGCGGTCAATGATCTGATGCCGGACAAGCCGGATCTGGTGCTCTCGGGCGTCAATCGTGGGCACAATATCGCCGAGGATGTCTCCTATTCCGGCACCGTCGCCGGGGCGCTGCAGGGCATGACCATGGGCATTCGTTCCATCGCCCTGTCCCAGTCGCTGGAGCGTTTCCACGACGAGGTGGTGGCTCGCTACGAGACCGCCGAGGCTTTTGCGCCGGGGATCATCCAGCGGCTGATCGAGGCGCGCTGGCCCGATGGCGTGATCATGAACCTGAACTTCCCCAACCTGCCGCCCGAGCTGGTCAAACAGGTCGAGGTGACGCGCCAGGGGTTTCGCGACACGGCCGAGATGCACGCCACCCGCCGCACGGATCTTCGCGGCCGCGACTATTTCTGGATGGGTTTCCGCCAGGGCGAACAGAGCCCGGCCGACGGCACCGACCTGCGCGCCATCGCCGAGGGGCGGATCTCCGTGACGCCGCTGCACATCGACCTGACCCACCATGAGACCGTCCACGACCTCAAGAGCGTGCTCGGCGGCGTCCCGCCCAAGGTGAAATCGTGAACCACGACCGCCAGCTTACCCCGGCGAAGGCCGGGGCCCAGCTCGTATGGCTCTGCGGCGTGGGTGCGATCACGAGGGGCGCGCTGCGGACGCACCGGCGCCCCGTCATCTGGGCCCCGGCTGTCGCCGGGGTGAGCGGTGGATCGCGGTAGATGGGGTCGGAACGCGCCGCACGACTGATCCTGGGCTTGCGCCGTCAGGGCGTGACCGATGCGCGCGTGCTGGAGGCGATGGAGGCGGTGGATCGCGCCGCCTTCGTCCACCCCCGGTTCCTCGATCAGGCCTGGGAGGATTCGGCCCTGCCCATCGACTGCGCCCAGACCATCAGCCAGCCGTTCGTCGTCGGCCTGATGACCCAGGCGCTGGAGGTTGCGCCGCGGCATCGGGTGCTGGAGATCGGCACCGGCTCGGGCTACCAGGCGGCGATCCTGTCGAGGCTGGCGCGGTTCGTCTATTCGGTCGAACGCTATCGGCCGCTGCTGAGCGAGGCTGAGCAGAGGTTCAAGACGCTGGGGCTGGACAATGTCATCACCCGGCACGGCGACGGCTCGAAGGGGTGGCCCGAGCAGGCGCCCTTCGACCGGATCATGGTCACCGCCGCCGCGCCGCATGAACCGCACGACCTGATCGCTCAGCTCAAGCCGGGCGGCGTCATGATCGCGCCGGTCGGCAAGGCCGGATCCCAGTTTCTACATCGCTATGTGGCCGAGGAGGGGGGGGCGTTCCGACGCGAGAGCCTGATCGAAGTGCGCTTCGTTCCCCTCGTCGATGGCGTCGCCCGCGAAGGCTAGGCGATGCGCTTGGGCGTCGGCGGGTCCGAGGCGGGAAAGCTCTCTCCAAGCGCCTCGTCGACCAAGGCCTCCTGGCGGCTCTCCGACGGTGCTGTCTTCTCCAGCTGGTCCGGTTTTTCGCCGGGCTTCAGCGGTTTGACGTGGTGGCCGCCGGGGGCGCCGGGCGTGTCGTCAAGCTTGGTCATGGAGGGCTCCGGACCTTAAAATGTCCGATCCAACCCGCCGTTCCCGAACAGGGTTAATCCGCCGCTAACCATAAACCGCCAGACAGGACACTGAGGATTAACCGCCCGCCTGTATGGCTAGGGATCGTGGAGGGCTGAATGCCGCTCAAGCTGTCGCTGAAACCGGGGGAGCGTTTTGTCCTCAACGGCGCCGTCGTCCAGAACGGCGACAAGCGCGGTGTTCTGATCCTGCAGAACAAGGCGTCCGTGCTGCGCGAGAAGGATATTCTCCAGCCCGAAGACGCCAATACGCCGGCCCGCCGGATCTACTTCCCGGTCATGATGATGTACCTGGACGAGAGTTCGGCGGAGAAATTCTACGACGACTTCGCCCAGCGCCTGACCGAATTCATGGGGGTCATCAAGAACCCCGACGTCTTGGCCAGCTGCGTGGCCGCCTCGCGCCACGTCATGGCGCGCGAGTACTACAAGGGGCTGCTCGCGGCCCGCAAACTGATCGAATACGAAGACGAGAGATTGGGGCATGGGGCTTCAGGCCTATCAGCAGACCGCCCAGCGGACTGAGAGCCCCCGGGCGCTCGAGTACCGGTTGTTCGGCCAGGTCACCCGGGCGCTGATCGCGGCCTCGCAGAGTGATCCGAAGGATTTCGCCACGCGGATCGACGCGCTGGGCTGGAACCGTCAGGTCTGGTCGACCATGGCCGGCGCCTGCGCCGACGAGGCCAATGGTCTGCCGGTGCAGATGCGGGCGAGCATCATCTCGCTCAGCCTGTTCGTGTCGCGCCACACCTCGCTGGTGATGAAGGGCGATGAGGACTTCGAGACTCTGATCGATCTGAACAAGATGATCATGCAGGGCCTGGGCGGCGCCGGAACCGAGGCCGTTCCGGCCTGAGGGGCCTTAACGACTCGGCAATCTGTGCCCAGCCCGGAAATTTCTTCCTTGTTAAGGTTTGCGCGCCGCACCGACGCCAGGTGCACAACTCTTTGTTATAAAAGGAATTGATTGTGCGGCCTCGACTGGCCCGATCGTTGCTCCCTGTCGTCACGAGCAAAACGCTCCCGTCGCCAAAACGGCGTCGGCATTGTCGAAGACAGCAAGGACGCCAAAATGGCCTCGATCAATACGAACTACGGCGCGATGATCGCCGCCCAGAGCTTCGCCGCCACCGGCCGTGAGCTCGACAAGGTCCAGAACCGGGTCACCACCGGTCTGAAAATCGCCAACGCCAAGGACAACGGCGCGGTGTGGGCCGTCGCCCTGACCCAGCGCGCGAACTCCAAGGCGCTGGACGCCACCCTGAACAATCTGAGCCGCCAGCAGGCGATCGCCGATGTCGGCCTGGCCGCCGGCGACACCATCATGGCCGCCCTGACCGAGATGAAGGCGCTGGCCGCCGCCATTGAGGCTGGCGGGTCAACGACCGCCTATCAGAACGATTACACGGCCCTGCGGGGCGAGATCACCGCTGCGGTCACCGCCGCCGTGTTCGACGGCACGGCGGCCCTGACGACGCCGGGCAGCGGCCTGCCCAATGCGACGGCTTCCGCCGCGACGGCCGCTGATGTTCAGGCCTCGATCAACGCCTGGGCTGGGGCTCTGCAGACGGTCGGCACGAACGCCAAGTCGTATGAGCGCCAGCTGGCCTTCACCCAGAAGCTCCAGGACGCCCTGGAAGCGGGGGCGGGCAACCTCGTTGACGCCGACCTGGCCAAGGAATCCGCCCGACTGACGGCACTGCAAACCAAGCAGCAGCTGGGTGTGCAGGCCCTGTCGATCGCCAACAACGCCGGCTCGGCGCTGCTTGGCCTGTTCCGAGGCTAAGGCGTCTCGCACGCCGCTATCGACTGACATGTGGAAGCGCCGGGTCCAACGCCCGGCGCTTTCGCGCATCCAGAACGGTAGAGAAAACTTTAATATAATAAAGACTTACCAAACCTCCTTGGCCCGTTCTTTGCATGGACGGAGGCGAGCAAAACGCTCCTGATCGGCAAAAGGTCGGTCGGACATGTCGAAGACACAAGGAGAGCGCCAAAATGGCCTCGATCAACACCAACTACGGCGCCATGGTCGCCGCCCAGAGCTTTGCGGCCACCAGCCGCGAACTCGACAAGGTCCAAAACCGCGTCACCACCGGCCTGAAGGTTTCTTCGGCCAAGGACAATGGCGCTGTCTGGGCCATCGCCAACACCCAGAAGGCCAACGCCAAGGCCCTCGACGCCACCGCCAACAATCTGCTGCGCAACCAGTCGATCTCCGACGTGCGTATCGCTGCGGGTGAATCGATGATGGCGGCGCTGACGGAGATGAAGGCCCTCGCGGCCGCCATCGAACTGGGCGGGACCACCACGGCCTATCAGGCCGACTATACGGCCCTGGCCGCGGAAGTCGCCAGCGCTCGCACCGCCGGCGTGTTCGATGGTTCGGCGGCGATGACTGCTGCGGCTACCGCACTTAATGCGGCGGGCTCGGCCACGGCTGCGAACGTCCAGGCGGTGATCAACGACTATTCGGCGATCCTTCAGACCGAAGGCACCAACGCCAAGTCGTATGAGCGCCAGCTGGCGTTCACCCAGAAGCTCCAGGACGCCCTGGAAGCGGGGGCCGGCAATCTGGTCGATGCGGATCTCGCCAAGGAATCCGCCCGACTGACGGCCCTGCAGACCAAGCAGCAGCTGGGTGTGCAGGCCCTGTCGATCGCCAACAACTCAAGCTCGGCCCTCCTGGGCCTGTTCCGCTAAGTCGGCGATCCGGCGGTCTAACCGCCGGGAAAAAACTTCCGGGCGCGTCGGGGTCCCCCCGGCGCGCCCTTTTTCTTTGATTATTGAGACTTAAGCCCAGACCTGGGCCGAACCAGGCAGAATTTGCCGAGCTCGGCAGGAAATGCCTGCCGCCTCTCGCCCGTCAGGCGTCGAGTCATAAAAAAGCAAGCAAATACAAGAATGTAAACTCCAGTTTCGAGCGGCTATCTTGGCCTGGCCCTTGCTGCGGGAACCTTCGAGCAAAACGCTCCTGATCGGCAAAAGGTCGGTCGGACATGTCGAAGACACAAGGAGAGCGCCAAAATGGCCTCGATCAACACCAACTACGGCGCCATGGTCGCCGCCCAGAGCTTTGCGGCCACCAGCCGCGAACTCGACAAGGTCCAAAACCGCGTCACCACCGGCCTGAAGGTTTCTTCGGCCAAGGACAATGGCGCTGTCTGGGCCATCGCCAACACCCAGAAGGCCAACGCCAAGGCCCTCGACGCCACCATGAACAATCTGCTGCGCAACCAGTCGATTGCCGATGTGGGCATCGCGGCCGGTGAAACGGTGATGGCCGGCTTGGCCGAACTCAAGGAACTGGCGACGGCCATCGCGGCGAACGGCGGTGTGGCGGCGACAACCTCGCTTGCCTATCGCAACGACTACGATGCGATCGTCAACGAAATCGGCGCGGCGATCACAGCGGCGACTTTCGATGGGACTGCGGCGCTGTCCTTGACGACGGAAACGTTCCTGGAAGACGGCACCAATCGGTACCTGGTCACGGATGTGGACTCGGCCATGAGTACGGCTGCGTCTGCGCTCCAGACGATCGGCACCAACGCCAAGTCGTATGAGCGCCAGCTGGCCTTTACCCAGAAGCTTCAGGACGCCCTGGAAGCGGGGGCCGGCAATCTGGTCGATGCGGATCTCGCCAAGGAATCCGCCCGACTGACGGCCTTGCAGACCAAGCAGCAGCTGGGTGTGCAGGCGCTTTCGATCGCCAACAACGCAAGCTCGGCTCTCCTGGGCCTGTTCCGCTAAGTCGGCGATCCGGCGGTCTAACCGCCGGGAAGAAACTCCTGGGCGCGTCGGGGTCCCCCCGGCGCGCCCTCTTCCTTTGACGGCAGACGTTTGACGAAGGTCCAAGCCCCGTCCCGGCAAAAACTGCCGACGCCGGCTGCGACCGGCCCGCCGCCTAGATGGTGGATGAGGCGTAAACAAAATAACGCTAATAAAAACAATATAATAAAACCCAGAATCAATCGGCTTCTGGCCCGTTCTTTGCATGGACGGAGGCGAGCAAAACGCTCCTGATCGGCAAAAGGTCGGTCGGACATGTCGAAGACACAAGGAGAGCGCCAAAATGGCCTCGATCAACACCAACTACGGCGCCATGG